>Ga0209172_10002311_pt1 | contig 34388 bp, 28 predicted proteins | sample LarsenN4metaG_FD_184113 | JGI IMG/M metagenome (GOLD analysis project Ga0209172, IMG submission 184113) | Hot spring sediment bacterial and archeal communities from British Columbia, Canada, to study Microbial Dark Matter (Phase II) - Larsen... ... | reverse complement strand
GGGCGGTAGCGGGCTGCGATCCGGCCGGCCGAGATGGTGGTGTCGCATCGAACGTCATGCCGAGCATGAAGGGTGCGTCCTCGCGGGGCGGCGCCGCGAAGGCATCAAGGTGTCCCAGGTTCAAGGCGCGCGCCAAGCTCGGCCGGTCGTGCGACCCGGCAGCGCCAGTCGCTGCGGGGCGAGCATCCGCCTTGTACCGCTCGATCGCATCGGCCAGAGCCAGTTCGCTTGCGCCGGAACCCGCCGTACAACCGCATCCGAGTCCGCTTGCGGCCGCAGCGATCCACCAGCACCGTCCATACTTGCCTCCCTGCTTCAACATACTGCCTCCTGCAAGGGGTCGATAAAGACGGCCGGCCCGCGCGCGGCTCCGTTCTCTTCAGGCCGCGCTTGTGGTACAGTACTGTAGTGGGCACGGCCCGCACTGGAACATCATGCCGGTCAAGCACCCGAACCGAATCCCGCTTGCTCGCCTGCCCACGCCGCTGGTGCGCCTTCAGCGCCTGGAGCGCGAGCTGGGCGGCGGGCCGCTGCAAATCTGGCTCAAGCGCGACGACCTGACCGGCGTCGAGTTCTCCGGCAACAAGGTCCGCAAGCTCGAATACATCGCCGCCGACGCGCTGGCCGCCGGCTGCGACACGCTCATCACCGAGGGCACGCCGCAGTCGAACCATTGCCGCGCGACGGCGGCGGTGTGCGCCCGGCTGGGGCTGCGCTCGCACCTGCTGTTCCGGCCGCCGCCGCCCGAAGACCCGCCGCAGGGCAATCACCTGCTGGACGTGCTGTTCGGAGCGCGGACCAGCGCGTTCGCGCGGGAACGTTTCACCGCCGAGCACGACGAGATTGTCCGGGATGCGGCCCGGTCGACGAATGCGGACGGCGGGCGGGCGCGCTACACGCCCGCGGGCGCGAGCGAGCCGCTGGGCTGCTGGGGCTACATCCGCGCGGCAGCCGAGCTGGCCGAGCAGCTCGCCGCGGCACACGTGGACGAGGCGGACGTGGTGCTGGCGGTGTCGTCCGGCGGCACATACGCGGGGCTATTGCTGGGCGCGTTGGTGCATCGACTCGACCATCTCAAGGTCTGGGCCGTGCCGGTCAGCGATGACGTGGGGTACCACCGCCGCAACGTGAGCCGGCTGTGTCGCGAGGCGATCGAGCAGTTCGGCTTGCCGGCGGAGTTCGACGAATCGCGGCTGCAATTCATCGACGGCTACGTCGGGCCGGGTTACGGCGTCCCTTATCCGGAAGCGATCGCGGCGCTGCGGCTGCTAGCGCGGGTGGAGGGGATGGTGCTCGACCCGGTGTACACCGCCAAGGCGTTCTGCGCTGTGCTGGACGGAGTGCGGGGCGGCCGGTTCGGGTGCGAGCGGCCGGTGGTATTCATCCACACGGGCGGCATCTTCTCCAACTTCGCCTGGCCGGAGACGCTGCTGCAATAGCCGACGCAACGCCATGCGACCGCAGGACGTGCGCGTCGACCATACGTTTGTTACCGGGCATCATTGGGATCAGTGGGGGGTCGATGGGCTCGCCCTGGTGCTTTTTGCAGAATGGCAGCACAGGGAGGAGCCTGGCTTTACAGAGCGTCAATGCCAAGACTGGCTCATTCAATGGCGGCAAGCCGTCGGGTTCGAGAACGTCGCACCCGAGTTCGGACACGGTTTTGGGGACTGACGCGATTGGGGAGGTTCGGCGATGGTATCCGAGTATCTCAAGCTGGATTACCTCGCGTCGGCGGCCGTCATTGTCGTCGGTGCCATCGTTTCGCTCCGAGTCCGCAACCGTTGCGGTGCTCTGTGGCTGCCGGTCTTCGCGCTCTTTGTTGTTCTGGCAGATCCGACGTTCTATTGGCCACAAGTCTGCATAGCTGCCATGCTGCGGGAGCTAGGATGGTGGACACCCGTCGCGCGGGGCCCGATCTGGTCCCCGATGTGGACGCTCCTGCCACGCCTATTCGTGATTCTGTGCGCATGGGGCATCTGGCAGGAAGCTCGGCGGCTCCCGCCGATTCGAAACGCGCCGCAGCGTCCCACGCAGCACGCTGCGGGCTGACCCCTGCCTCGCGAGTCCTTGACCGCGCGCGGGGCTTTGCTTAGCTTTCCACGCGCTGGGCGATTGCTTGCCGATGCGAGCCGGGCGATCCGGGTCGCAGCGGCGCAGCGTTGCCGGCCAGCCTCACCGTTCGCGAGCCTGTTGCGGGATTCTGACGTGCGCGATCCGCAGCCGTGTCCAGCCCTCAACTGTCTGCACGGGCCGTGTCGCATTGCCGCGGATTTCGTCGTCGCCGAAGCGGCCGAGGTCCCGCTCGGCTGCGTCAACCGCCTTACGTTGCCCGACGGCGAGAGTCAGCTCGCCCCGCTGCTCGCGGGCACGCAGGTGCACCTGACGCCACGCGCCGCCAGGGCCTTGTCCGGCGGGCGGCGGGCGCGGCGGGCGGCGCTGGTGGACCTGGTGCGTGACGGCCGGCTGGTGCTGCTGGAAGCGCGCGCCGACCAGCCCATCCGTGGCCGCGGCTCCGGCGCTCCGCCGACCGAGCCGCTGCCGCCGCAGCCGCCGCCGGTTCCGCCGCGCCCGACCGAGCGGGCCTGGTTCAAGCTCAAGGTCGTGGACGACGCGAGCGGGGCGCCGCTCGCCGGCGTGCGCATGTTCGTGCGCGAGCCGAGCGGGCTGGAACGCGATTACGTGACGCGGCCGGACGGCGTGATCGAGGTGCACGAGGTCGATCCGGGCGCGTGCGACCTGCGCTGCGAGCTGGAGGCGACCGCCCGCCTTACCGACACGCTGGATTTCGTCGTCATCGGCGACGCGCCGTCCGGAACGACGCCCGCGGGCGACGCGGCCGCGGCCGAAACCCCAGGCGCGGGCGGTGCGCCCGCCGCCGGCGGCGCGACGCCTGGCAGCGTCCCGCTGGCCACGCGGCCCACCGGCGTGCGCATCGCCGAAATCGAAGAGCATCGTGTGCAGACGGGCGAGACGCTGGAGAGCGTGGCGACGTCGGCGGGCCTGAGCTGGCAGCAGCTCGCGGAGTTCAACTGGGGCACGTCGAACCCGGACGAGATCAACAACCACCTGCGTGACGACGTGGGCTGCACGCAGAAGACCGCAGACGGCAACAACTACGTCTTCACCAGCCAGGACCAGCCGGGGATCGTCTACGTCCCGCGGCCCTGGTCGCTGGCCGGCCTGGCCACGGAGCAGGAGCACAAGGTCCGTGTGCGGGCGCTGCGCTTCGGGCCGCCAGGGTTTCTGGAGTGCGTCTGCATCCCGGGCGTGACGTTCGAGTTCGACAAGTCGTTCATCCGCCCGACAGTCGTGGACATCATGCAGCAGGTGGACGCGGAGCTGCGCCGGTTCCCCGACGCCAAGCTGCTCATCTTCGGCCACACCGACCGCGTCGGCACCGATCAGTACAACAAGGACCTCGCCGACCGCCGCGCCCGCAGCACCTATGCGTTCCTTACAGATCAGCCCGACATCTGGGAGGAGCTGTACAACCAGGAGAGCTGGGGCCTGAGCGTCGTGCAGACCATCCTGACCGACCTGTCGGACGAGAACCCGGCCTTCAACCCGGGCCGCACCGACGGCGTCAACGACGGCCCGACCCAGCAGGCCGTCCGCAGCTACCAGACCGCCCGCGGCCTGGCCGTCGACGGCGTGGCCGGCCCCAACACGCGCCGCCAGCTCTTCCGCGACTACATGACCGGCAAGCACGACGTGCGCGTCAGCGACGCCCAGTTCGCCCCGCCCAAGTTCATGGGCTGCGGCGAGTTCAACCCGTTCACGCCGCCCAACGAGCACGAGCTGGCCAACCGCGCCCCGGGCAACGAACCGAACCGGCGCGTGGTGATCTACCTGTTCAACCGCCCGCCGCAGAGCATCCCCTGCCGTCTGCATGACATGGGTCCGTGCCGCACGGAGATCGCCCGCAACCCGGGCGTGCGCTCCGACCGCGGCGCGAATCCGCCGTTCCCCTGTGCGCTGTACGACTCGATCGCAGCGCGTTGCCGGTGCGAGGGTGCGCTGGTCCCGCCGCCGCCACCGCCGCCACCACCTCCGCCGCCACCACCTCCGCCGGTCGTGACGGTCGCGCTGACGCTGACCTCGCCGGGCATCCCCGACGCGCAGAAGGTGTCGCACGGCGCGGCGGTGGCGCTGAACGACGACCACGACTGCAACCAGTTCCACCCCGACCCGCCGACCGTGGCCGGCGCACGGGCGCTGGAGCCGATCTTCGATCTGGATTTCCTGGACAACACGCCCACCGAGGACGACCTGCTGGAAATTCGGCTGTCGCTGGCGCCCGCCGGCCTGAGCGGGAACGTGACGCTGCGGGCGGTCAGCGGCGGCACGCGCATTCGCATCTGGCCGCGGGCCACCAAGGGGCCGCGGACGGACATCGTCACGCTGCCGGCGACCTTCCCGGCCGGGAGCGTGCCGCAGAGCCTGTTCGTCGAGGGCTTGCAGACCGGGCAGGTGACGCTGGAGGCCTCGTTCACGCACAGCGGTACGACCCACCGCGACCAGCTGGTGATCAACGTAGTCGAGCTGGTGGAATCGCAGGGCGGCACGCGGCGGATCATCTACGACTACAACACCGACATCCGCTTCCAGGTGCGCGGCGCACCCGCGAACTACAGGTTCGAGTGGGATTTTGACGGTGACGGTTCGTTCGGCAGCGCGACCGCCGAAGCCGGCCGCACCGGCGCCGACGAGACGATCCGCTATGGGCCGGCGGCCAGCGCGAACACGATCCTGCTGGAGCAGGATGTCTCCAACGTCCGCGCCACGTTGAACGTCGCCGTGCGGTTGACTGGCGGGCTGGTGCTAAAGGTCAAAGGCACGACCTTTGAGGGTGGTGCGACGCTGCGGGGCATCCGCGTGGCGCTGGGGACCAACCAGGGCGACCCGCTGCCGGCCATGAGCACGGCCGGGCTGCACACGCTTTTCGCATGGAATGACAACTTCCCCATCCGCTTCAACCCGACCGACGCGGCCCATTCCGGGGCAAACCGCATCAGCTTCGACGCGGCCGTCGCGGCCAATGCGATTACGAACTTCACCGACCCCGGCCCGGGCCCCGCGCAGATGACGCTCACCGACGTCCGGGTGGGGCCGAACATCTGGAACACCGGGCAGGTGCGCGAGGACCTGGTCGCGACCGTCAATCACGAGATCGTGCACTTGCAGAATGGGGCCCAGGCGCGCGATAACAATCCGGCCAACAACGTCTGGCGGCTGCTGTATAACGGGATGGGCGGCTGGGGGCCGGTGGTGAACTTCGACGAAGCGGATGGACACCGCTCCGAGGTGATGGACACCAACATCTCCTTCCGCCACCTGCTGCCCGCCGTCCAGGGCGACCTGGGGCAGTTCCGCAGACGCTACAACGCCTGCCTCGGAGAGTTGACCACGGTCGTTCCCGCGGGCGCGGCGCGGACCGCGGCGCGGCAACGGCTTCAGGACTGGTATCGCAATCTGCCGTTCTTCGAGCTGAAGCGAGCCGGCTATGACCATTCGTTGCGAGCTCCGCCATGATGCACGAACCGCGGGCCGGGCGCACGGCGCCGATGGCCGCGCTGTGCGCGGCGGTCCTGTTGTTTGGAGCGTGTCGCATGCCCGCTGACAGTCGCGCGCAATCGTTGGGTGAGCTGCTGGACGTGGTCAGCCAGAGTACGCCGGCCCACGCGGCCTCGGCCGATGCGCGCCATTGGGCCGAGGTCGCCGGACGAATCCGGTCCGTGGCGGCGGGGCTGCCGGCGGACTCCCGCGCCGCCGCGCAGTACCACGAGGCGCGTTGCGTGGCCCTTTCGGGCGATCGGGCCGGCGCGGTCGAGCGGCTGAACCGGCTGTTGGCGCAGGCGCCACGGCTGCCGGAAGCCCTGCACCTGAAGATACAACTGACGCAGGTGGAGGGCGATGAAGCGAACACGCGGCGGCGTTGGGAGCTGGAGGCGGAGATGGCGGCCTTGTTGCCCATCAGCCCGTGGAGCCGGATTCGGGACGCACGAATGGAGGCGCAGGAGGCCCGGCGGCTCAACCTGACTCAGTCCCGCAACCCCGATTGGCCAATCATCCCCAGCATCGACCGGGAGAAGCTGCTCCGCATCGCCCAGCTCTACGAGGACATGCGCCTCTACGACCAGGCCGCCAACGCCTATCGCGAGGCGATCTACGGCGGCTTCGCCCCCCCGGAGTTTCCCGAGTTCGGCCGCGAGACGTGGATCTCCGAAGAGGCGGCCGAGGCGTGGATGTCAACGGCGCGGTGCGAGGCGGCGGCAGGGCGGACCAATTGGGCCGTGCACGCGCTGCTCATGGCAGTGGCGCCGTCTCCGAAGCGTGAGCTGCGCGCCAAGGACCTGCTGCAGGACATCCTGAGCGGCCGGCGAGCAGTCCCGCCGCCGCGGCCGGAGCAGAATCGGTTGATGGAGATCGTCAACCTGTATTGCGATTGCAATCTGCACCCGCGCGGGCTGGCGGCCCTGGCCGAAGCTGGGAAGCTGCCCGGTGCGGACGTTTCCGCGCAGCGGGAGAAGCTGGAACGCGAGTGGGCCGTGCTGGTCCGCTCCTACGTCGTGGGGCGCGAACAGACGTGTTTCATGTTCGGGCGCAGGGTGGCTGAAGTTCGCAACCCGCTCGACCTCGCCCCGGCGAGTTTTCCGTACGCGCCACCCTAGCCCCAGCAGAAGCGGGCGGCCCTCTGCCGGTTCGTCCGGAGCGGTCTGCCCGGCCGATCGGTTCGTGCAAAGCGGTCCGAGGATGGGTCGGCTCTGCTATCACTCCCGCCGAACGCTTCAAGGAGACCGAACGATGCCGCTGGAGATCACCTGGTTCGGCCACGCCGGCTTCCTGCTGCAAGCCGGCGCGCACGCCGTGGCGATCGACCCGTTTCTGACCGGCAACCCGGTCGCGAAGCAAAGGCCGCAGGACATCCGCTGCGGTCATATCGTGCTCACGCACGGGCACGCCGACCACCTGGGCGACACGGTCGCGATCGCGAAGGCCAACCGCGCGACCGTCTACGCCGCATTCGAGATCACCGAGTATCTCGGCCAGCAGGGCGTCGAGAAGCTCGAACCCGGCAACCCGGGCGGGAAGATCAAGACCGACTTCGGCTTTGTCGCCTTCACGCCGGCGTTCCATTCCTCTTCGTACGACGGCCGCTACCTGGGCATGCCCTGCGGCGTGATCGTGAACCTGGGCGGCGTGACGCTGTATCACTGCGGCGACACGGCGTTGTTCAGCGACATGAAGCTGCTCGGCGAAATCTACAAGCCGGACATCGCCTGCATCCCGATCGGCGACCGTTTCACCATGGGGCCGGAGCTGGGCGCGAAGGCCGCCGAGTTCATCCGGCCCAAAGTCGCGATCCCGATCCACTACAAGACCTGGCCGCTGCTGGTGCAGGACGCGTCCGCGTTCCGTCCGCAGGGCGTCGAGGTGAAGCTGCTCGACCCCGGCGAGACGTGGACGCCTAGCCCAGCCGATCGCCGGTCCTCATTGTGATGACAACCGGCTTCAGACTCGCGGTGGCGCCGCGACGCGCAGCCCCAGCTCGTCGAGCTGGGCCGGTGAGACCGGCGACGGGGCGCCCGTCAGCGGGCAGACCGCCTGTTGCGTCTTGGGGAAGCCGATCACGTCGCGAATGTTGTCCAGGCCCGCCAGCAGCATCACCATGCGGTCGATGCCCAGGGCGATGCCGCCGTGCGGCGGCGGGCCGTACGTGAGCGCTTCGAGCAGGAAGCCGAACTTGAGCTGCTGCTCCTCGGGCGTCAGCTCGAGCAGTTGGAAGACCTTCTGCTGCACGTCGGCGCGGTGGATGCGGATGCTGCCGCCGCCCAGCTCGATGCCGTTGAGCACCACGTCGTAGGCCTTGGCGCGGCACTGCAGGGCGGTCTTGCGCTCCAGCAGCGGAACGTCTTCATCCAGCGGCGCGGTGAAGGGATGATGCACGGCATAGTAGCGCCCGTCCTCGGCGTGGAACTCGAACATCGGGAAATCGACCACCCACAGGAAGTGCCACACGCCGGCCGGGATCAGCCCCAGCCGCTCGGCCACGCGCTCGCGCAGCCAGGCCAGGTACTTGCACACGTTGTCGTACGCGTCGGCGGCGAAAAACAGGATGTCGCCGGGCACGGCGCCGGTCGCCCGGCACACGGCCGCCGTCGCCTGCGGCGTGAAGAACTTCGCCACGCCGGTGTCGAACTTCGCGCCTCCGCCCTCCGCGTCGACGACCTTGACGTATGGCAGGCCGCCGGCGCCGATGCCGCGCAGCTCCTCGGTGAGCGTGTCCAGCTCCTTGCGCGTCATGCCGGCACCACCGGGCACACAGACGCAGCGCACGACGCCGCCTTTCTCCAGCGGTTCCGTGAACATGCGGAAGTCCAGCGTGCGGGCGATGTCGCTCACGTCGCGGATGCGCAGGTCGTAGCGCGTGTCCGGCCGGTCGATGCCGTACTCGTCCATGGCCTGCTGGTACGTCATGCGTGGAAACGGCGTGGGCACCTCGACGCCGTGGATGGCCTTCATGACGCGCGCCAGGCAGCCCTCGACGACGCGGATGACGTCGTCGCCCTGCACGAAGGACATCTCCAGGTCGAGCTGGGTGAACTCCGGCTGGCGGTCGGCCCGCAAGTCTTCGTCGCGGAAACAGCGCACGATCTGCACGTAGCGGTCGAAGCCGCTGATCATCAGGAGCTGCTTGAAGATCTGCGGCGACTGCGGCAGGGCGTAGAAGGTGCCGGGGTTGACGCGCGAGGGCACCAGGTAGTCGCGCGCCCCCTCGGGCGTGCTCTTGGTCAGGAACGGCGTCTCGATCTCGACGAAGCCCAGTTCGTCGAAGTAGTCGCGGATGGTCTTGACGATGCGGTGGCGCATCAGCAGGGCGCGGTTCATGGGGGCGCGGCGCAGGTCCAGGTAGCGGTAGCGCAGCCGCAGCTCCTCGTTGGTTCTGATCTGGTCGGCGATCTCGAACTTGGGCGTCTCGGAGACGCTCAGCACGTCGATCTCGCGCACGTTCACCTCGACCTCGCCGGTCTTCAGCTTCGGGTTGACCAGGCCCTCCGGGCGCAGGGCCACCTCGCCGCGGACGCAGATGCAGTACTCGCTGCGCAGTCCCCCGGCGGTCTCGTGCGCCTTCGGGTCCGTCTCCGGGTTGAACTTGAGCTGCACGATGCCTTCGCGGTCGCGCAGGTCGATGAAGACCATGCCGCCGTGGTCGCGGCGGTTGTCTACCCAGCCGACGAGCAGGACGGTTTGACCGACAAGCTGCGGCCCGACCAGGCCGCAGTAACAGGTGCGCTGGTTATACGGCAGCGGCATGTGCAGCTCCTGTTGAACCGGCCGTAGCGTCGCAACTCCGTAGGAGCGGTCTGTGACCGCGACGCCCGCGCCGGGTGCCATGGGCAACCAAAGTTGCCCCTGTCCGCCGTCTCGTTGGCAGCTTCACGGGGCAATCGACGGGCACGCTACGCGCCCAGGGCACCCATCAGCCCGCGCACGAAAAAGGCCCGGCGGCCTCACGACCACCGAGCCTGGATCATCCTGCGCTGACGACGCACGCTCGGTGATCACCCGGAACCCGAGTTAGCCCGATCCCGATGGCCGTACGTCGCGTTTCGCATGCTCGCACGCTTCGGTCAGCAGTATAGGAATCGGCGTATGTCCCAGTCAAGCCGGTGCCGCCGTGCGGGGTCACCGAATCCGAACCCCCGAACGGAACCGGGGGCCTTCGCGCGGGGGCGTGCCCTTCCGCGGCGGACCGCGGTCGTGCGTCAAGGCCCGTCGCTTCCGCCCGGGGTTCGGATTGGGGCGGTCCGCACGCCGACCGGACGCCGCCCCGAGGCGGCGCGCGGGAGCAGTTGCTCAAGCAGGGCGCAGACTCCGTTGCTGGCCTGGGAGTGCTCCAGCGGTTGCACGACCTCGTCAAGTTGCTTCATCATCAGGCGCCGCCAGCTTTCGTCGCGCAGCAGCCGCGCCGCCAGCGCCGCGATCGGCCGCACGTCGCGCACGAACGGCATGAACTCCGGCACCACCCGCCGTCCGGCCAAGACGTTCACCAGCGACAGGTGCGGCGCACGGACCACGTAGCGGCCGAAGGCGCGGTACAGCGGCGAAAGCAGTCGACCGGCGTCGTACATCACGATCATCGGCTTGCGGCGGTACGCCACCTCCAGCGTCGCCGTGCCGGAGGCGACCAGCACCAAATCGGCGGCGGTCAGCAGGCTGGCGTTGTCGGCAGCCACGATCTGCAGGATTGCATCGGATGTCGGCGCGATCGAGCGAATCTGCGTGGCGCGTCGCTCATCGACGGCGGAGACGACGGCCCGCGGGTCAACGCCGCGGGTACGGAGCGCGGCGATCACGCACAGTTGCAGCGGAAACATGGTTTCGATCACGTGTCGCCGGGAGCCGGGCAGCAGCGCGATCAGCGGCCGGCCGTCGCCGCGCAGCCGTGCGACAGTCGCATCCTTCGGCCGCTGGGAGCGCAGCGTCTCAAACAGCGGATGGCCGACGTACGTCGCAGGGATGCCGAAGCGGCGGAAGTACGCCTGCTCGAACGGGAGGATGCAGGCCAGGTGGTCGACGCAGCGCGCGATGTGTCGATTGCGGCCTTCGCGCGCTGCCCACGTCTGCGGCGCGATGTAGTACAGCACCGCCAGCCCCAGGCGCTTGGCCCGCGCCGCCAGCCGCAGGTGCAGCTCCGGCGAATCCAGCAGCACGACCAGGTCCGGCGGCTGCTGGCGCCACGAGCGCTCCACCAGGCGGATCGCCTGCCACGCACGACCGACCAGCCCGATCGCCTCTGTCAGCATCGCCGCCTGCGACGTGAGATCGACCAGCGTCTCGGCCCCCTCGGCCCGCATGCGCGGCCCGGTCAGTCCGTAGAAGCGCACGTCCGGCAGCCGCTGGCGCGCCGCGCGGATCAGCGCCGCGGCGTGCGCGTCGGCCGAGTCCTCGGCCACCGAGATGAAAACGCGACCGCAGCGCGCCACCCAACGACTCCGCAGGCCGATGCCGCAGGCGGCGGCGATCGTACTGCCCGCGCACGGCGGCGGCAAAGAGGCGCTACCGGGGTCGGGGCGTCGGCTGCTATACTGACACTTTGCGGCTTCTACCCGGAGCGAGGGGGCAATCATGACGCGCTATGGAAGCTGGATCGCGTGGGTGTGCACGATGGGCATCGGCGGCCTGGGCGCGGAGACCCTTTTCGCCCAGGCCGCCACCCGGGCGGTGTTTGTCGGCAACAACGGCAACCTCGAAGGCAGCCTGACCGCCTTCACCATCGACGACAACGGCCGCCCGCAGTTCGTCAACCGCGTCATCACCGGCACGCGGCCGAACACGAGCGTGTACGAGCCGGGCACGAACACGTACTCGATCGCCATCTCGCCCAACGGTCGCTGGCTGGCCAGCGGGCACGCTTCCAGCGACGACCCGCTCCAGCAGACCACCATCTATGAGGTCGCCGCCGACGCGTCGGTCACCATCCGCGGCGAGTTCCCGACGCCGGACACGGCCCTCGACATCGGCTGGATCAGCGACACGCGGGTGGTGGCGACGCGGACGGAGGTCGGTGCGCAGAACCAGCTTCTGGTGTATGACTGGGACGAGGCCGCCAACACGCTCACCCAGGTCGGCTTCGGCAACACCGGCACGTTCACGAGTTCGCTGGCCGTGCACCCCGGCGGCCAGTACGTGTACGGCGCCGACTCGGGCAGCACCAGCGCGATCTACGTCTTTCACGTCGAGCCCGACGGCACCCTCACGCCGCTGCAGACCGTCAACACACCCACCTACCCGCTCGGCGCTGGCGTCTCGCCCGACGGCACCAAGCTGTACGCCAACGGCGGGATCAGCGGCGGCGGGCATGCCGTGATCGGTTACCACATCGGACCGGACGGCCGGCTGACCGCGATGGCTGGCAGCCCGTTCTTCAGCCCCGGCTCGTCGCCCAAGGACGTGACCTTCACGCCGGACACGACGCTGTTGTTCGTGGCGCACGGGACGGACGCGACGGTGCGCTCATTCACGATCGATGCGTTGACGGGTGCGATCACGTCGACCGGGTTCTTCTTTGACGTGGGGCTGCAAGGCTCGCTGGGCGACGCTGTGGTGCTGAACGACCTGCTGCTCGTGACTGACAACACCACCGCGATCGACGGCGTGATGGGCCTGTATTCGTTTGCGATCCAGCCCAACGGCAACTTCACCTCCACCGGCCCAATCGTCTCCACCCAGGGCATCGCGCCGACCGAGATTGCCGCCTGGTCGCCGCCGCCGAGCTGTCCAGGCGACTTCGACGGCGACAGGCAGGTCGGCCTGAGCGACCTGACGCTGCTGCTGTCCGCCTACGGCCACTGCACCGGCGACCCGGAGTTCATCGCCGCCGCCGACTTCGACGCCGACGGCTGCATCGGCCTGGCGGACCTGACACAGTTCCTGGCGCTGTATGGGGCGAATTGCCCGTAGGCGGCGCGCCGTCATCCATACACTCCGCGCCGATGCGCAATGGTGATTACAGCGACGACTTTCGTCTGCTCGTGGATCCGATAGACGACCCGATAGTCGCCCACCCGGTAGCGAAACGCGCCTGCGAGCTTTCCCTTTAGCGGCCGGATGTTCGCATGCCGCCGCGGGTCGACTTTCAACTGTTCGAAGGCGCGATCCAGCCGGCGCTGCAACTCCGCGTCCGCCTTCTCGAAGAACCTGCGGGGGCCGTCAGCCAGTACGACCTGATACACGCCGCTACTTCCGACGCAACTTTTCGACGGGCGTTATACGGCCCGCCGCGACGTCCTGCTCCCCCTTTCGAAGCGCGGCGAGGAAACCAGGAATCCGCAGCAGCTCTTCCGTGGCTTCGCCGCTCTCACGCTCTTCCAGGTACCTCAGAAAATCCAGCGCGACGCTCAGGCGCTCACGGGACAATGCGTCGATGCGCTGCTTCGCCTCGCGGCGACACTGCGCGGGAGTCAGGCGGCCGTCGTTGCGGCGGGCCACTTGGCGATCATGCCGAGGCATGGCTGCGCCTCCTTCGTATACAGATTCTCGCGATCGGGGCGCTCCCGGGCAAGTTCACGCGTGCCGACCTGTGGTAAGAATGGTTCCGGCGCACCGGCCGAAGCCGATGCGCGGGCCGTCGCCTTCGCACCACGCTCGCAGGATCACCGTGTCGCCGTCGGCCAGGAATTTGCGCTCCTCGCCGCTCGGCAGCTTGATCGGCCGCTCGCCACGCCACGCCAGCTCCAGCAGCGAGCCGAAACTGTCCGGCGTGGGGCCGCTGATCGTGCCGCTGGCCAGGAGGTCGCCCGGCCGCAGGTTGCAGCCGTTGACCGTGTGGTGCGCAAGCTGCTGCATCATGGTCCAGTAGAGGTGCTTGAAGTTGCTGCGGCAGATGACGTGCGGCGTTTTCATCCTCGCGGTCTGCAGCGCGACCTCCAGGTGCATGTCGTACGTCCAGCCGGCCGGACTGAGATAGGCCGGCGGCTCCGGATCCTGCACCGGCGGCGGGCAGCGGAACGGCTCCAGCGCCTCCAGCGGTACCACCCAGGGCGAGATCGTGGTGGCGAAGTTCTTGCCCAGGAACGGTCCGAGCGGCTGGTACTCCCACTTCTGGATGTCACGGGCCGACCAGTCGTTGACGACCACCAGCCCGAAGATGTGCTCGTGCGCCTGCTCGATCGGAATCGGCTCGCCCAGCTTGTTTCCCGGCCCGACGAAGAAGCCCATCTCCAGCTCGAAATCCAGCAGCCGCGACGGGCCGTACGTCGGCGCCGCCGCGTCGTCAGCTTTGGTCTGGCCGCACGGGCGGCGGATCGGCGTGCCGGACAGCACGATGCTGCTGGCCCGCCCCTGGTAGGCAATCGGCATCCAGACCCAGTTGGGCATGAGTGCGTTCTCCGGCCCGCGGAACATGCTGCCGACGTTGAACGCGTGCTGCTTCGACGAGTAGAAGTCGGAATAGTCGCCGATCTCGACCGGCAAACACAGCTCGACGTTCTCGACCGGCACAAGTGCCTTGTCCCGCAGGGCAGCGTCGTCGCGCAGCGTCGGGTTGTCGTTCCGAAGCAGCTCCACGATCCGCGCCCGCGCGCTGCTCCACGCCGCCGACCCCTGCGCCAGGAACTTGTTCAGCGCCCACTTGCAGAAGACGTGCGCCTCCCCCAGCGCGGTCTCGCGGAAGAAGCCGCCGTGCTCCAGAACCTTCAGGTCCAGCACCCAGTCGCCGATCCGTACGCCGACCTGCGGGTGCTCCTCTCCGGAGCGGCGGAAGACGCAGTACGGCAGGTTCTGGATGGGGAAGTCGTGCCCAGGCGGGACATCGAGGAACGAGCGGAGGGGCGTTTCCGGCGTCTTGGTCATCGCTTCTCCCGCGCCACGTCTTGAAAGCTCTGTCGGGGCCATGCAAAGCAGAGCTTTGCTACGCGTTTAGCGTCCGCCTCGGTTGTCCTGACATATTAACTTGCGCCGGGGACTATGGCGCGCGTGCTATGCGCGGCATGGAAGTCCAGCCGCGCGAGCAACGCCTTCGACGGCTCGAAGCTGACAATACGGCATTGCGGGCCGAGAACGCGGCGTTGCGGCAGCGTGTGGCCCAGCGCGAACACCCCTCGAAGAACTGCTCAAACGCATTCGCCAGCTCGAACGACGCTGCGCGCAGCTCGAACGCCTCGCGCACCGCCAGGCCGCGCCCTTCCGGCGGCCCGAGTCCAGACGCAAGCCGCCCGAGACGCACCGCAGCGCGGGGCGCGCCGCAGGCCACCCGGCCGCGTGCGACCGCGGCGAGCTGCCGCGTGACGCGGCGTTCTGATCCGCGCCAGCCTACTCGTTTTCCAGTGGCGTCGCGTCGGGGTCGTCGGGCGGCTCGTAGTCTGGACGGTCGCTGCGGTGTTCGGCTTTGGACGACACGGTCCCGGCGACGTGGCCTGCGAAGCCGCTCCAGCCGTCCTCGAGGCTCTCGTCCAGGCAGGCTTCCAGGAAGGCGTGGATGCGACCGCGCAGCCGCACGATCGCGACGGTCTCTTCGTCGCGAGCGACCACGAGCAGGCCGGCAATCGAATCCTCGTCGCCCTTGACGTACACGGCTGACTCGGCGCCCTTTTCGCGCGCACGGACAATCGGCTCCCAGCCTTCGAGTCGCAGATCCTCCAGCACGTGGCCGTCCGCGGCCCGCCCGCCCTTGATCGCGTACACGCCGGTCTCCACCGACGACAGGTGCCACAGCGGCACGCCGGCGATCAGCCCGACGGTCGCGAGCGTGAGGCCGTCCAGGCTCAGGCTGACGACCGGCCCGAGGCGGATGTCGGCGGCGCGGCTGATCTTCATCTGCAGATCGGCGGGGCCGAACGGCATCAGGCACCCGCTCGCGGGCGCCAGCACGAGCCCGGCCAACAGCGCCAGGGGCCTGTGGTGCGCGGCTTGGGCGCCGTGATTCTGCGTGCGGCGGCCGGCGGGTTGGGCGAACATCACTTGTCCTCCCCGTCGTCTTTGGATTCGGACTCGGACTTCGAGTCGCCGCGCCCCTGCTTCTTGAGCCCCTTCAGCGCGTCCAGGCCGGGCATGCGCAGACCGTCGCCGAGGGAGACGATCCGCTCCAGGTCGATGCGACCGGCGATGTTGCAGAAGACGAGCTGCGGCTGGTCCTTGTCGCCCTCGCGAGGGAGCACGAACACGGCCAAGCCCTGGATCACGTCCTCGTCGCTGAGGGTGTAGACGTAGACGTGGTTGTCCTCCTCGCGGACGCGGGCGAGCCGCTCCCAGCCCTTCTTCTCGAGCTGTTCGGTCTGGGCGCGGATTTCGCGTTCGGCCCGCTCGAGCTCGCCCTTGCGGACGGAGACGACCAGCGCGTGCATGGAGTCGATGCCGTCCAGCACGGCGGCGATCTCCTTGTCCTCGTGCGCGACGGCCTTCCGCAGCACGCGCAGGATCGAGCCTGGCAGGGTGACCTCGACCAGGGTGCCGTCCTCGTCGGCCAGCTCCAGCAGGGCCGAGCCGTCGACATAGCCCGGGTGCTTCGAGATCGACCGCTCAGGTTCGCGGGCCTCCCTCCTGCTTTTCTCGCCCTTGTCCTTCTCGCCCTTCTGCTGCCCGAAGGCGGTCTGGCCCATGAACAGCGCAGGCAGCAGCGACAGCGCGGCCAGCCACACGGGCGCTCGATGCGCAGTCGATTCCAGATACATGCTTCACTCCTGTAACTTGCGAACCACGGGTTCGCGCTTGTGCGGTCACCAGAACGGCCAAGTCACTGCCGGTCGCCGCCGGGCCAGCGCAGCGGAAGGTGCCGCAGGGCCGGTGCGACGCCGTCCGTCAGCACTTCGTTCAACGCAGCCCGCTCCACCAGCTCCAGTGCTCCGCCAGTCAGCGCGAGCACCAGCCGCAGGTCGTGACGCGCCTGCGCAAGCTCTCCCGGGCTGGGCCGCGGCTGCTGCGCCAGTCCGCCGCGCCACAATCCCAGCGCCGCCAGCGCCAGCGCCGCGGCGACGACCGGGGCCGGCCAGCGCAGGGCGAGCCGGCGGCGACGGTGCGCGGGAGCCGGAATGCACGTCGCCGCCAGCGCCGCCTCGCGAACGTCCGGCGGGAGCGGCCGCGTCGGCATGGAGCGCAGCGCGACGCGCAGCGTGCGCAGCTCGGCCTCGTACGCGCGGCACGCATCGCAGCTTTCCAGATGCCCGCGCAGGGCGGCGTCACGCTCGCGCGGCAGCGGCTCATCCAGCCGCGTCTGGATCGCGACGCGGGCGTGATCGCAGGCCGAAGGCCGCTGGCCGCATTCCTCGATCATGGCTGCACTCCGGCCGCCGTCAGCTCCCGCCGCAGCCGCTCCCGCGCCCGGAATAGCGCGGCCTTGAGCGTCCCGAGCGGCATCTCCAGCACGTCCGCGATGTCCTCGTAGCTCAGATCCTGCATCTCGCGCATCACGATCAGCGCCCGGTCCCGCGGCGACAGTCGCAGCAGCGCCCGCCCGATCGTGGCCTGCTGCTCGCTCTGCGCCGCGCAGCGCTCCGGGGAGTCGGCCGCGGCCAGCGGCAACTCGTCGCCCTCCAGCCACATGTGCCGCCGAACCGCCCGCTGCCGCAGCCGGTCCAGGCACAGGCGGTGTACGGTCCGCAGCAGCCAACCGCCTGCGACGCCGTCGCGGAGCTCGGCGCGGTGCTCCCAGAGCCGCAGCAGGCCGTCCTGCACGGAGTCGCGGGCTTCGTCCGCGTTACCCAGCAGCCAGCACGCGTAGGTGTACGCGCGGTCGCCGTGGCTGCTCAGCACCCGGGCGAACTCCTCTCCGTTCATGGTCAATCTCAAAGACGGACGGGCGGGCGAAAGGTTGCACCCGTTTCGGCCCCGCAAGCGTATTCCGCGACGGCGGCCGGGTATTTGCGGGGCGCTTGCGGCCGGGCGGCCGGGGCGCGTGTGGGTGGCACGGTCTGGCGCGGCCAGGCCGTGCCATGGTGATCCAGCGTCCCGGCGGCGTTCGTATAATCGCCCAGCGCCCGCGGATCTCAGCCCAAACCTGAGTGCGATCATGGGCACCGCCCGTCTGAATGCTACCTGGGAATTCTGGATCGACGTCGGCGGCACGTTCACCGACTGCGTCGCCCTGCGCCCGGACGGCTCGCTGCGCACGCACAAACTGCTCAGCAGCGGCGTATACAAGGGCCGTGTCACGGAAGGCTCCACGCCGACAGCGATCGTGGATCCGCTCCGGCGGGCCGATCCGCCGGAGTTCTTCCGCGGCTGGCGGCTGGCGCTGCTGCGCGGCGATGGGCGCGTGGCGCGGTCTGGCGAAACCAGGCCGTGCGGAGAATCGGAGCGCCGGGACGACATCTGCGTCTGCGCGTTCGACGCGGCGGCGGGGCGGATTGAGCTGGCCCGGCCGGCGGCGAGCGAGCCGGGCATGTCGTATGAGCTGCGCTGTGATGAGCCGGCGCCGGTAGTTGGCATCCGCTGGCTGCTGGGCAAGCGGCTCGACGAGCCGATCGGACCGGTGCGCGTGCGGCTGGGCACGACGCGCGGCACCAACGCGCTGCTGGAGCGGCAGGGCGCCGCGACCGCGTTCGTGACGACCGCCGGCTTCGCGGACCTGCTGCTGATCGGCGACCAGACGCGGCCGCGGCTGTTCGAGCTGAACATCCGCAAGCCCCCGCCGCTGTATCGCGAGGTGGTCGAGCTGGACGAGCGCATGGACGCCCGCGGGCGCGTGCTGCGGCCGCTGGATGAGGCCGGCGCTCGCCAGAAGCTGGAGCGGCTGCGAGTCGCCGGCGTTCAGACCCTCGCGATCTGCCTGCTCAACAGCTATCGCAACCCGGCGCACGAAGAGCGCATCGCGGCGATGGCGCGCGAGTTCGGCTTCGAGCATGTCTCCATCTCGTCCGAGCTTTCGCCGCTGCAACGCATCCTGCCGCGGGCGCAGACGACGGTAATTGACGCGTACTTGGCGCCCGTGATCGCCGGCTACGTGCGCGAGCTGCGGGCGCGGCTGCCGGGCGCGGACATCAGGCTCATGACCAGCGCCGGCAGCCTGGTGGACGCAACCGCGTTCGTCGCCAAGGACAGCATTCTCTCCGGCCCGGCGGCGGGCGTGGTCGGCGCGGCGCACGTCGCGAAGGCGGCCGGCTTCGAGCGCGCCATCGGCTTCGACATGGGCGGCACCAGCACCGACGTCAGCCGCTACGACGGGCAGCTCGAGCGCCGCTACGAGATGGAGATCGAGGACCGCGCCACCCGCGGCAGCACCCGCATCGTCGGGCAGATGCTCGCCATCGAGACGGTGGCGGCCGGCGGCGGGTCGATCTGCGACTTCGACGGCATCAAGCCGATCGTCGGGCCGCGCAGCGCGGGCGCAGACCCCGGCCCGGCCTGCTACGGCCGCGGCGGACCGCTTTGCCTCACGGATGTCAATCTCTACCTCGGCCGCATCACGCAGGAGCTGTTTCCCTTTCCGCTCGACCGGGCCGCCGTCGAGCAGCGGCTGCGCCAGTCGATCGAACAGATCAAGCACGCCACCGGCCGCCGCTACGACCCGCTGGAGCTGGCGGCCGGCTACGTCGCGATCGCGAATGCCCACATGGCCGCCGCCATCCGCAAGGTCTCCATCCGCCGCGGGTACGACCCGCGCGAGTATGTGCTGGTGAGCTTCGGCGGGGCGGGCGGGCAGCACGCCTGCGCGATCGCGCGCGAACTGGGCATGCCCAGCATCCTGTTCCACCCGCTGGCGGGCGTGCTGAGCGCCTACGGCATCGGCATGGCGGGGATCGTGCGGTTTGCGTCGCGCGACGTGGGCCGCACGCTGAGCGACGCCGCACTCGACGAACTGCGGTCACTGTTCGAAGAGCTGGAGGCGCGGCTGCGGCGTGAGGTCGAGGCCGAAGGCGTGCCGCGCGAGCGGATCGCGCCGGCCCGGCGGCTGCTGGAGCTGCGCTACACCGGGCAGGATGCGACGCTCACCGTACCGGAACCGCCGGACGGCCACTGGCGCCGCGAATTCGAGCGGCTGCATCAGCAGCTCTACGGTTTCACGTACCCCGGCCGCGAGATCGAGGTCTTCGCGGCGCGGCTCGAGGTCCACGGCGTCCCGCCGTCGCTGCCCCGGCCCGAAAGGCCGGAGCACACGTCGGTCGCCGGGCCGGCCCGGTCAGCTCCGTCGCCACATTGCTTCGCCGACGTGTACTGCAACGGCGGCCTGCGGCGGACGCCGGTGTACCTGCGCGACGAGCTCCGCCGCGGCGAGCGCTTCGAAGGTCCGGCGCTGGTGCTGGAGACGACCGGCACGATCGTGGTCGAGCCGGGCTGGTCGGCAGAGGCGACCGAGCGCGGCGACATTGTGCTGACCGACGCGCTGAAGCGGCCCTCGCCGCCGTCCGGGCGCGCGTCCGCTCGGACGACGGCTGCGACGTCGCACGGCCGCCGGAAGCGTGCGGCGCATGCGCACGTCGCGGCGACCGCGCCGTCTGACCGACCCGATCCCATCACGCTCGAACTGTTCAACCACCACTTCGCCGCCGTTGCCGAGCAGATGGGCGCAACCTTGCAGCGCACGGCGCTGTCCACCAACGTCAAGGAGCGGCTGGACTTCTCGTGCGCGGTGTACGACGCCGGCGGCGAGCTGGTCGCGCACGCACCGCACATCCCGGTGCACATCGGCGCGATGGGCGCGTGCGTCAAGCATCTGATCCGTGAAACGCAGGCCGGCGGCGCGCTCGGCCCGCTGCGGCCCGGCGAAGTGTATGTAACCAACGACCCCTACCGCGGCGGCAGCCATCTGCCCGATGTCACGGTCATCACGCCGGTATTCGACGAGCGCGGGCAGCGCGGACTGTTCTTTGTGGCCAATCGCGCGCACCACGCCGAGATCGGCGGCATCGCCCCCGGCTCGATGCCGCCGGCCAGCCGCAATCTGGCGGAGGAGGGCGTTCTGATCCGGCTGATGCGGCTGGTGACGAAGGGCGGGGGAGACGCGACGGACAGCCGCGAGGCGCGTTCCTTCTCAATCGGCGACGACGAGCTGCGCCGCATCCTCGCCACAGCGCCCTATCCCTCGCGCGCGGTCGACACCAACCTGGCCGACATCCACGCCCAGATCGCGGCCAACCAGCGCGGCGTCCTGCTGCTGCGCGAGATGGTGACGCGCTGGGGCTTGCAGCCCGTGCAGGCCTACATGCGGCACATTCGCGACGCGGCGGAGACGAAGATGCGGGCGGCCCTGGGCCGGCTGCGGCCGGGCGAGTATCGCTTCACCGACTACCTCGACGACGGCGCACCGATCGCCGTACGCATTACTGTCGCAGACGGCAGGGTCCTCGCGACTGGAGGGCCGCGCGGGCTGAAGCCCGCGGCTCGCTCGGCCACGATCGACTTCACCGGCACCGGCCCCGTGCTGGCCAGCAACCTCAACGCCACCCCCGCCATCGTCGCCAGCGCCGTGCTCTACTGCTTCCGCTGCCTGATGGACGAGGACATCCCGCTCAACGCCGGCGTGCTGGCGCCGCTGCGGATTGTGCTGCCGGAGAGTTGCCTGCTGAACCCGCCCGCGGCCGACGACCCGCGCGACTGCCCGGCGGTCGCGGGCGGCAACGTCGAGACCTCGCAGCGGATCGTGGACTGCATCTTCGGCGCGCTGCGCGTCGTCGCGGCCAGTCAGGGCACGATGAACAACCTCGCCTTCGGCCAGGAGCGCTTCGGCTACTACGAGACGATCGGCGGCGGGGCCGGCGCCGGCCCGCACTTTGACGGCGCCGACGCCGTCCACACGCACATGACCAACACGCGCCTGACCGACGCGGAGGTGCTCGAGGACCGCTACCCGGTGCGGCTGCGACGCTTCGCGACCCGCCGCGGCTCGGGCGGCCGCGGCGCGCACCGCGGCGGCGACGGGATCGTCCGGGAGATCGAGTTCCTGGAGGCGCTGAATGTGTCGCTGCTGACGCAGCGCCGCACGCGCCGGCCGTACGGCCTGGCGGGCGGCGAGCCGGGCGCGGCGGGCCGCAACCTTCTGGTGCCCGCGTCGTCGTCGGGAGGCGGCGTCATCGAGTTGCCGTCGCTCGGCCAGTTCGCCGTCCGGCCCGGCGACGTGCTGGTGATCGAGACGCCGGGCGGAGGCGGTTGCGGCGCCGTGTGAAAGGCGCGCATCGCGCCGCACGCGCGGACCGCGGCGCACTCGCGCTGGCCCCAGGTCGCGCGAGAGCAGTGGCCACGCAGGACGCACCCGAGTACGCTATCCTCTTCGATTTCCCAGCGCGGGTCGCCGGCGATGTACGCGAACGCCGCGGCAGGGCCATGAAAGAGACATGATCCCGTACCTGGACCTCAAGGCGCAGTACCGCGGCATAAAGGATGAGATCGATGCCGCCGTCCGGCGCGTGATCGAAAGCTGCCAGTTCATCCTCGGACCGGAGGTGCAGGCCTTCGAGCAGGAGATCGCCGCCGCCCACCACGTCAAGCACGCGGTCGGCGTCAATTCCGGGACCAGCGCGCTGCACCTGGCGTTGCTGGTCGCGGGCGTGGGACCGGGCGACGAGGTCGTCACCGTGCCGTTCACGTTCGTGGCGACGGCGGCGGCCATCCGCTACAGCGGCGCCCGGCCGGTCTTCGTCGATATCGAGCCGCGGGCGTTCACCATCGACGTAAGCCAGATCGAGCGCGCCATCACGCCGCGAACGAAAGCCATCCTCCCGGTGCATCTCTACGGCCAGCCGGCGGACATGGACCCGATCCTGGAGATCGCCCGGCGGCACCAGCTGGTCGTGATCGAGGACGCCTGTCAGGCGCACCTGGCGGAGTACAAGGGGCGGCGCGTGGGCGGGTTGGGCGACTTCGGCTGCTTCAGCTTCTACCCCGGCAAGAACCTGGGTGCGTACGGCGAGGGCGGGCTGGTGACGACGAACAACGACGAGCACGCCCGCCTGCTGCGCATGTACCGCGACTGGGGCCAGGCGCGCCGCTACGAGCACGTGCTGAAGGGCTACAACTACCGCATGGACGCGATCCAGGCCGCGGTCCTGCGCGTCAAGTTGCGGCATCTCGAAGCGTGGACCGAAGCCCGCCGCTCGAACGCCGCCCGCTACGCGAAAACGCTCGTCGACGCCGGCGTCGTCACGCCGATCGAGATGCCCTACGCGCGGCACGTGTACCACGTGTACGTCGTGCGCTGCGAGGACCGCAACGGGCTGCGGACGGCGCTGCAAGACCGCCAGATCCAGACCGGCGTGCACTACCCGCAGCCGATCCACCTGTTGCCGGCCCATCAGGACCTGGGGTATCGCGCCGGGCAGTTTCCGATCGCCGAGCAGGCCGCCCGCGAGGTGCTCTCGCTCCCGATGTTCCCGGAGCTGACCGAGCTTCAGATCGCGGCCATTGCGGACGCCGTGCAGAGCTACGCCGTCTGCCGCTGAACCGCCCCTGGAATGAAATTCCTCGCGCGCACGGATCACCCCTTGTCTGGCGCGCCGCCGTCACGGCCGCAAGGCTTCCTCGGTCTTGGCCGCGATGTCATCCAGGTTCCGCAGGTAGTCCCGCGCCTGCGGGTCCAGCGGTATCACCCGCGCCCCAAGCTCCCGCGCGACGGCCTGCGCTGCGGCCGCCGAAAACTGCGGCTCGTAGAAGATGACCCGCGCCCGGGCAGCGCGGGCCCGCTCGATCAGGTGGGTCAGTCGCCGGGCGCCAGGCTCCTTGCCCGCCGTCTCGATCGCGACCTGCTTCAGCCCGTAGCGGTCGGCGAAATAGCCGTACGCCGGGTGAAACACGAAGAACTCCCGTCCGTGGAACGGGGCCAGGCGGGCCGCGATCCGCGCGTCCAGCTCAGCCAGCTCAACCTGCACGCCAGCCAGCCGCTGCGCGTACTCCTCTCCGTGCGACGGGTCGAGCTGCTGCAGCGCAATGGCGATCGTGCTTGCGGCGATCCGGGCCCGCTGCGGATCAAGCCAGAAGTGCGGGTCATAGGCATCTTCGCCATGCGCGTGCCCGCCGCTTGCGCCCGGCTCGCTCTGCGCCGCGACGGCCTCGTGCACGTGTTCAACCGCCGGCAGCAGCTCTATGCCGTCGCGAAGATCGACGACGCGCAGTTCCGGCCGCGTCGCCGCCAGCTTCGCCACGATCAGCCGCTCGAACGGCAGCCCGATCGTGAAGAACGCCTGCGCCTCGCAGAGCGCCGCGACCTGGCGGGGCGTCGGCTCAAACGTGTGCGGCGACTGGCCCGGCCCCACCAGTACGCCGACCTGCACGTGCGGGCCGCCGATCCGCTCGACCAGATACGCCGCCGGCGGGATGGAGGCGAACGTGCGGAGCTGGCCGCCGTCGGGGGGCCAAGACGCGCTGTCGCGGCAGCCGGCGAGCGCCGTGACGGTCAACAGCAGGCAGACGACCCTCATCGGTGCACGTTCTGCACGGGCGCGTTATGGCACACCAGATGCAACTCGTGGCAGTCGTCGCACTCACGCAGGCCGTGGGCGCCGGACAGGGCGGTCCAGTGCACGCGCTGGTTGGCGGACAGGACTCCCCGGCCGCGGCAGAGCGGGCACACGTTCTCCAAGGCGGAGCGGACCGCGGCGCGGATGAACTCGGAGCGGTTGGCGACGCCGGCCAGGGCGGCATGCAGGGTCGGGTCGACCTTGAACGTGACGATCTCCTGCTTGGGCGCTCGCGCGGGCATGTTGAAACCTCCCTTCAGGTATTACATTATAATACCTGACGCAATCCCCCACGCGTTGCCGCGTTGGGCTGTTTGGCAAACTGACATGCTGCACGTGCGTCGGGCGTCCGGTATAGTTGAGTAACCCGATATGTCGCCACCACTGGGAGCTTCAACATGACTCGCGTCTATCGTCTGGCCGCAGTCCTCCTTTCCGTCGTCCTGCTACCCTGGGCGTTCCCGCAGACGCCGCCCGGCTCTGATCCTCCGCCCCAGCGCCCGGACCGTCCGCGCGAGCGCGGGGAGCGGGGCGACTTCCGCGGACCGGGCAACTGGATCGGCTGGGTAGCCCGCACGCTGGCCCAGCAGCTCGACCTGGACGACCAGCAGCGCGAGTCGTACCAGCAGATCGTCGAGAAGTACCAGCAGCCGGCGGAGGGCGAGGCCGAAGGCGGCGATGCCACCCGCACGCTGTTCGAGCAGATGCGCGCGGCGCGTGAGGCCGGCGACGACGCGCGGGTCAATGAGCTGCGCGAGCAGTTCCGCCAGCTCCGCGAGCGCGGTTCGCAGCGGATGAACGCCTTCTTCGACGAGGTGCAGACGATCCTGCGCGAGGACCAGGTCGGCCGTCTGACCCAGTTCCGCGAGCGCGCCGGCCAGCGCATGCGCGAAGGCGGCCCGGACGATGTGCGCGAGCGCATCGCCCGGCTGCGCGCGCAGCTCAGCCTGGACGAGGAGCAGGCGCAGCGCTTCGACCAGGCGGTCGAGGACATGCGCCGCCAGCAGGGCGAGCAGATGCGGCAGGTCGGGCCGCTGTTCCGCGAGCTGCGCGAAGCGCAGCGGGCCGGCGACGAAGAGCGCGTGCGGCAACTCGAGGACCAGATCGCCGAGCTGCGGTTCGATCCGCAGGCCATGCGGGATGAGCTCTACGCGGCGATCGCGGAGTTCCTGCGGCCGGACCAGAAGCAGATTCTGGACGAGTTCCGCCGCAGCGAGGGCGGCGAGCGGGCGCAGGAAGATCCGACGGACGTTCGGACGATCCTGCGTGCGGCCAAGCGGCTGGAGTTGACCGAAGACCAGAGCGACAAGCTGCGCGAGATCGAGCGCGACGCCGGCCAGGCCGAGCGCCAGGTGCGCCGCTCCGACCGCGAAAGCCGCGCCGCGCTGGCGGCGGACGTCACGAAGAAGATCGAGGCGCTCCTGACGCCCGAGCAGATCGAGCAGTTCCGCAAGTCGCTGCAGCCGCGCGAGCGCACCCGTCGAACGCCGGCCGAAGGGCGGCCGGAGACCGGCGAGCGGCCGTAGCGCCGCGGTAGCGTCCGCCCTCCGTGGCAGACGTAGAAGACGGAACCTCGCTCTGCCTCCGTCGGCCACGGGGGCCGAGGCTGCGCCGAAAAGACGCGCGAAACTCCCGCGCGGCAAACGGCACTACAATGCGACCGCGCCCGGCGGCGCGGTCCCAATCTGCTTTGGTCCGGACAGGACTGTCCGCACGCGCCGCGGCCGATCGAGGTTCCGGCGCGTGAAGGTCGCGCTGCTCGTCACCTGCCTGACCGATACGTACTTCCCGCGCGTGGCCGTCGCAATCGTGCGCGTGCTGCGGCACTTCGGTTGCCAGGTGGAGTTCCCAACGGAGCAGACGTGCTGCGGCCAGCCGGCGTACAACTCCGGCTACCCGGCCGAGGCCGCCGCCCTCGCCCGCCGCATGATCCGCCTCTTCGAGCCGTACGAGCAGGTCGTGACGCCGTCGGCCTCCTGCGCCGCGATGGTGGGGCACTTTGCGGAACTGTTCGCGCACGATCCGGCGCTGAAGGCGGGCGCGCAGGCGCTGGCCGCCAGGACGCACGAATTCGCGACCTTCCTGACGCGGAAGCTCGGTGTAGACGTCGCGGAGCATCTGCGCTTCGACGAGCCCGTCACGTTCCATCATGCTTGTCATTCCCGCGGGATCCACACGCCCGCCGAGCTGGCCGGCTGGGTGGCCGGACGTGATCCACAGCGGCTGCGGCCGCCCGAGCAGACCGAACTGTGCTGCGGCTTCGGCGGCCTGTTTTCGGTCGACTTCCCCCAGATCAGCGGGGCGATGCTCACCGACCGCCTCGACGACCTGGCCGCGACCGGCGCGCAAGTGGTCGTCTGCAACGAGGGTGGCTGCACGCTGCACCTGGCCGGCGGAGCGCACCGCCGCGGTCTGCCGCTGCGCTTCAAGCACCTGGCCGAATGTCTGGCCGAGGCGCTGGGCCTGCTGGAGCCGCAACCGTGACCGGGCGCGGCGCGTTTGAGCAGCGCGTGGCGGCGGCCCTGGCCGACCGGCATGTGATCCAGGCCGTGCACCTGGCGACGCGGCAGAAGGTCGAGGCCCGCGCGGCGGCGCTGGCGGCCCTGCACGACCCGGAAGCGATCCGCACGCTGGCGGCACAGATCAAGCAGCACACGCTCGAGCACTTGCCGGACTATCTGGAGCAGTTCGCCGCCGCCGTGGAGCGCAACGGCGGGCGCGTGCATTTCGCGCCGGACGCCGCGGCCGCACTACGGATCGTGTGCGACATTGCCCGCGGTTGCGGCGCGAAGCTGGCGGTCAAGTCCAAGAGCATGACGACCGAGGAGATCCACCTCAACCAGGCGCTGGAGGCGGCCGGCGTGCGCGTGGTCGAGACCGACCTGGGCGAGTTCATCGTGCAGCTCGACCGCGACCGGCCCAGCCACATCGTCACGCCGATCATCCACAAGAACCGCACGCAGATCTCTGCCACGATGGTGCGCGAACTCGGCTGCGAGTACACCGAAGACCCGACGCAGCTCACGCGCATTGCCCGCCGCTACCTGCGCGACATCTTCCGCCGCTGCGACCTGGGGGTTTCCGGCGTGAACTTCGGCGTGGCGGAGACGGGCACGTTGTGCATCTGCACCAACGAAGGCAACGGACGGATGACGGTGACGCGGCCCCGCGTCCATGTGGCCGTCATGGGGATCGAGAAGATCATTCCGCGCCTGCGCGACCTGCCGGTGTTCCTCAAGCTGCTGGCCCGCTCCGCTACCGGTCAGCCGCTGACGGTCTACACGACGCTGCTGCACGGTCCGCGGCGGCCCGACGACCCGGACGGCCCGCAGGAGCTGCACGTCGTGCTGCTGGACAACGGACGGTCGGAAACCCTGTGCGGGGAACTGGCCGAGGTGCTGCGCTGCATCCGCTGCGGCGCCTGCCTGAACGCCTGCCCGGTCTACCGAAACATCGGCGGGCACGCGTACGGTGGCGTGTACGGCGGGCCGATCGGCAGCGTGCTGATGCCGCTGATGGCTCGCCTGCATGCGCACGGCGAGCTGCCGCGCGCGTCCAGCCTGTGCGGCGCCTGCTACGCGGCCTGCCCGGTGAAGATCGACATTCCGTCGCTGCTGGTCAAGCTGCGGGCGGCGACGGTCCGCCAGGAGCCGTTCGTGAAGCGGGTCGGCATGCGGCTGTGGAAGTGGCTGATGCTGTCGAGCCCGCGCTATCGCGCCGCGCAGACGTTGTTGCGATGGCTCGTGCGGGGCGATCCGAGCGGCTGGGTGCGCAACGGCTTCGGTCCGCTCCGCGCCTGGACGCGGGTTCGCGACCTGCCGCCGCCGCCGCCCCGATCGTTCCGCCGGATCTGGACCGAGGAGCTGCGCGATGAGCGCTGACGCCGGCGTGCGGGCCTTCATCGCCGCCCTTCGCCGCCGCGTGCCGCTCCGGCGCGCCCCGGCCGCGCTCCCGGACGACGTTGCGTCGATGGTGCGAGAGATCAGGCCGGACGCGAACCTGATCCAGGTGTTTCGCGCAGCCGGGGCGGCAAACGGAACCGATGTGCGCGTGACGGATGCCGCCGGCTGGCTGGATTCCGTCTGCGATGTGCTGTCATCATGGCGGGCGCAGACGGTCGTCATCGGGTGTGCCGGTCGCGGTCCGCTCAGTGCGGGACGGTTCACAGAATTGGAGCAGCGGCTGCACGCGGCGCAGCTCCGCGTCAGCCGCGCGACCGACGACGAGACGCTTTTCGGCGCGGATGCGGCCGTGACCGACAGCGAAGCGGCCATCGCCGAGACGGGCACGATCGTCTGGCGCTCGGGGCCGGGTGCGGCCCGCGGCGCCACGCTGATTCCGCCGGCGCACATCGCGGTCGTTCCTGCGTCCCAGATTCAGCCGGATTTGGTGGATTATTTCGCCGCGCTGGAGTGCGAGTCGCGCAAGTCGGCCGGTGCTTCGTCCGCGGACGGGTCGCAGGCGGCCGCGAATATCAATCTGCTCACCGGCCCGAGCAAGACGGCCGACATCGAAGGCACGCTCGTAACCGGCGTGCACGGCCCCGGGCGCGTTTGCGTGGTGCTGTTGTCGGATGTGTAAGCGGGCCTGGACGCCGGCTTGAACAGATCTCTCGCCGCCGCTCGCGGCTCGTTCCGCACGGTGTGGCGCGGCCCGGCCGATCAGTACTGGCGAAGCACGCCAACTACGACGCCCTGAATCTTGACGTCGCGCGCGAAGATCGGCTCATACTGCGGGTTGGAGGCCTCCAGGCGGACGCCGCTGGGCGTGCGATACAGGCGCTTGAGCGTGGCCTCCTCGCCGTTGATCAGGGCCACGACCGTCTCGCCGTCGCGGGCCGTGTCGCGCTTCTCGACAATGACGAAGTCGCCGTCGCAGATGTTGTCGCCCACCATGCTGTCGCCGCGCACCTTGAGCACGTAGCAGCCGGTGGGCGAGACGAACAGCTCCTCCAGATCGAGCACTTCGCGCTCTTCGATGGCCTCGATCGGCCGGCCGGCGGCGATGGTGCCGACCAGCGGCAGGCGCGTGGGGCGCTCATCCGGGAAGGCGATGTCCTCGCTAAGTTGCAAAGAGCGTGCCTTGTGTCGCGCGCGGCGCAGGTAGCCCTTTCGCTGCAGGGCGGTGATGTGTTCGAACACGGTGACCTTGCTGACGCCGAACTCGTCCGCCAGCTCCTGCATGGTCGGGGCGTAGCCGCGGGCGTGGCTGAAGTCCCGGATGTAGGTCAGCACCCGCAATTGCTTGGGCGTCAGCGAGGCCGGTCGTTTCTTGGACAGCTTCGGTCGCGGCATCAGTGAATTCCTCCACTAGGTACCCACTCAGGGAACCAAACACGACTGGCGGCAGCGGCCATCGCGCGGCGCGCCGGACGCGCACGTCGGCCCCGTCGGCCTCCGGTGCGGCCCGCAACTGGGCCAGGCGGTCCGCCAGCGCCCGGGCGAGGCTGCGGAACTGCGCCTCGGACAACGGGGTGGTCTCCAGTTGCGTCAGGCCCGGGCCGCCGTCCCGTACCTCCTGTCGGAAATCTCCCCCCGGTCCAAGAACGCACAACGTCCGTCGCGGCAATCCACCCGCAGCCACAGGCGCACCCCTTTTTTTCGATCCGGGCGAGGTGGATGCCGCAGCGACTCCCCGAACCTGCGCTAATAATAACCTAACTTCAGCCGGGTGTCAAATCGAGGCCGATGGGTTTGTTGGCGCACTGCCCGTGACACAGGCCGGGCCCGTCCCCGCAGGGTCCGGTTGGGCTACCGGCGACGACCGCCCCTCTTCGAATCGCTTTACAGCCTCCGAACTCGGTTCGCAGGCGGACGCCCCGCCGCGGTAGCTCGTCCCCCGCCAGGTGGTCTCCACCGCCCCACCCAGCCGCCGCATCGCATTCAGCGTCATCCCCAGGCACAGCAGCGCCCCGAACGGATAGGTCAGCGCCCACGCTCGCCCGTTGCCCGTGACCCGGTAGAAACGCCACAGGACCGACTGCTGGGCCAGGATAGCAATCGCGGCACCCGCCGCCAGCCACGCGGCCCCGCGCGCTGCCAGCGGCGACAGCGCCAGCGTCAGATACGGCGACACGCTCAGGACCGACAGCATCAGCACGCTGGCCAGCAGCCGCGGGAAGGTGCCGAAACAACCGTAGAAGATGCGGCTCCAGCCGCGCCAGATCGCCTTCAGCCCCACATACATCCGTACGCGGTACAGGTCGCCCCCGCGGATCACACGCAGCCGCAGCCCGGCCTGCTTGGTGCGGCGGGCGATATGCATGTCCTCGTTGAGCGTGGCCCGCACCGGCTCGTGGCCGCCGAGGGCCTCGTACGTGCGGCGCGACATCAGCAAAAAGGCGCCGTTGGCGTAGGCGGTGGGTGCGGCGGGGTCGTTGACGCGCTGCGGCGGGAACCAGAAGACCATGATCGCGCCCGCGACCGGCTGCACGACGCGCTCCCAGAACGTGCCGGCCTCCAGCCGCGGCAGCACGGACAGCACGTCCACGCGCTCGCGCAGGGCGAAGCGCATGGCGGCGGCGAGCAGGTGCGGCGAGTCGTAGCAGCAGTCGGCGTCCGAGAAGCACAGCCATTCGCCGCTCGCCCGTGCCACGCCCTCGCGCATGGCGTTGTTCTTGCCAAACCAGCCCTCGCGGAGCTGCTCGACGTGGACGGCGGTGAAGCGCTGCTCGCGGCGGGCGTACTCGTCGATGATTGCACCGGTGCGGTCGGTGCTGCGGTCGTCGATGACGACGATTTGCAGGCGCGGGTAGTCCTGCGCGAGCAGGCCGTCCACGCAGCGGTGAAGGTTGGCGTCTTCGTCCTTGGCGGCGACGAGGAAGGACACAGAGGGCAGGTGCGCCGTGGCCGGGCCGGGCTCGTCCGCCCGCAGAACCGGCTCGTTCTTGCCGCGGTTAAGGTCGATGTGCCGGCGCAGCCAGATCAGGCCGATGAGCACGTTGACCCAGAACCACGCGCTCAGGCCCGCGTGGCCGAAGTCCGGCACGATCGTCCACTCGCCCAGCACCGCCCCGCCCCCGTCGCGTTCACGTGACAGGTGGCAAGTGCCACGCGACACAGCAGGATACGCGGGTCCCCGCTGACCGGATCCTCGCGCAAACGCTGCGAAGCCTGTCACCTCTCACGTGTCACTTGTCACGCGGCGCGTCGCCTACTCCGCCTGCGTCACCGCCCACACCTTGCCGCCCTTGGTGAACTTCGGCGGCGACGTTTCCAGCGTGCGGCGCAGCGCCGCCCATTCGGTTCCGTCAAAGTTGTAGAAAAACACGGTCCCGCGCCGGCCGAGCTTGAATGCGGCGCGGCTTCGTTGCGGACGAAACTCGGCGTAATCCTCGACGAACTCGTCGCGGTCGTCGGCCGTGTCCCACAGCGTAATCCACACGCCGCGCAGACCCTTTAGCTCCTTGGCCGCCGCGGCCGCGTCCCTGCCTTCGGCCAGCAGAAAGAACCGGTCGCCGCCCCAGCCGCGGGCCGCGTCGTTGGTCCAGCCGCTCGGCGACATGGCCGAGAACAGGTCGAGCGGCTCGTCCTCCGGCGTCGTCAGCAGGGCGCACAGCAGCTCACCGACGGTGTTCTTGTGCACAACGAAGCGGCCGGGCGCGGCCAGCCAGCGCTCGACGTCCGCGTCGTCGACCACGACCGGCTCGTCGCGCTGCTGCGTATCCCAGTACTTCTCGGGGTGCAGAATCTGCTCCGAGGAAAGCGGCGGGTGCTTGGCGGCCGCCAGCACGTTCTGCCCGACGCGCGGCCCGGCGCGCGGGTCGACCATGGTCGCCGGGTCGCCGCGGATGATGAACGTCATGCCGCACAGGTAGTTGGCCAGCAAGGTGCTGAAGTAGCGCGGCGCGGTCAGCAGCGGCTCGGCCCGCTGCATCTCGCTGCGCAGAATCTGTCCGATCTGAGCGGGATCGAAGTCGGCGGAGCTCTGCTGGCGAATCCAGTAGTGCTGCATGAGCACGGTGGCGGAGCCTTCGACCACGGCCCCCAGCGCCAGGCTCCAGTCCTCGCTCAGCTCGCGCGACTTCTCGAGCGCGTCCAGGTCGATGTACTGGTCGTCCAGCGCGTGCGTCAGCTCGTGCGCGATCAGCATGCGGTTCACGAAGGGCCCGTAGTCCACGCCCGAGCGCTGCAACATGTAGAACGTCCTGGCCCTCGGATCGTAGAAACCGCCCACCTGGTTCAGCAGCACGTCCAGGAAGACTTTCCGCATGTCGCAGTCCACCGGCAGCAGCCCGACCATCCGCAGGAACGCCTCGGTCTGCTCCAGCTTGCCGCCGCCGAGCTGGTCCTCGAAGATGCGCTTCTCGATGTACCTGCGGAGCTGGGCTTCGCTGTAGATGTCGGTCTTGACCGGCTGCTTGAACTTCCAGCCGCGCAGCTCCGCCACTTCCTCCTGGACCTGCTGGGCCAGGCGAATCAGCTCCGCGCGCGACAGAGCCGCGGGCTGCGTCGCCGGCGGCGCCGCGTTCTGCTGTGCGGCGACCGGCTCGGGAAGCGGCGCGCATGCAGCCGTCACGGCTGCCGCGAGGAGCGCCGCGCGCAGGCCAAGTCGTCTATGTGAAGCCACGAGACCTCGCTGCGTTCGCATCCTCAATGCGCCGCGCCCCCGCACGCCCGGACGACGACACACACCCCAGCCGAGCGGACCCCCCGGCCGGGGCTGCCGCCGCGCAGCACGCCGTTGACAGTCGCCCCGACCGGCGATGATCCTAGCGGCGGCCGGAGGCTTTCACCATATGGGCGGGGCGCGCTCCAAACGAGCCCGCTGCGCGGCGACGACGACCGCGGCGCTGCTCGTGCACATTGCCGCCGGCCAGACGCCAGGCGGTGGAGCGGTTCAGCCGTCGCAGCCGACGGCCAGCCAGGCCGCGACCGTGCCCTACATCAACCGCGCCCTGGGCTTTGAGGTCCACACACCTGCGGGCTGGAGCTACGACCGCTCCGGCTTCTTCGGGCCGTCCAGCTCGTTCGGGCTGCTGCGCGGCACGGCGCCCGACGGGCGCGCGTCGCTCCAGATCCTGCTGTTCCGCGACGCGCGGGCCGCTTCCTTCAGCGACTGGATCGACGTCTTTTCGCGCGACCTCGGCAGCTTCAGCGGGGTCGAGCGCGTCGCCGTGCAGCCCGTGGAAGAGGGCGGCCGGCCGGCGGCCTACCTCGTCGTCGACGCCAAAGCCGGCCTCGAGCGCACACGCTCGCTGTACTACTGCACGCGGCTGGACGTCGGAACGGTCTGGGTCTACCTGCTGGCCGCCGCTGTGCCGGGCGGCAGCGAGGCGCCGGCGCCGGCCGGTTCGCAGCCGACGGTCGAACTGCCGGACGAGTTCCGGCGCCTCGTGGCGACCTTGCGGGTCTACTACGACGAGCAGCAGGGGGCCGAGCTGCGCGCGGCCCTGGACCGCGGACGGGACTACCTGAGCCGTTACCGGTTGCAGGAGGACGCCCGGCGGCTTCGGCTCGACGAGCAGGTGCGCTATTACCAGGTCGAGCTGAGCGGCCAGCCGATCGGCTACCTCACACGCCAGTTGGTTCGCGAGCGGCACGCGCTGGACGAGGCCCGCCAGGCGCAGCGTGGCAAGGAGGGCGTGCGCGTCCGCGAGCAGTCGTGGCGCTTCCTGCCTGACGGCTCGGCCCAGCACGTGCGGGTCGAGCTGTTCTCGAGCCTGGACGGCGGCACGGACCTGTTTGAGATCTGGAACACGACCATCCCGCCGCCCGGCTCAGCGGCCAGGCCGCTGGCCACGCGCGACCAGGTGGTGCGCGAAGCGGACACGCTCTTCTCCAGCCTCCGCAGCAGCGACCCCGGCCGCGACACGGAGCCGCGCTCGCCGATTCGCCTGGATGCGACGTATTTGGGGCTGGGCTGGGTGCGCGTGCTGCCGGCCCTGCTGGGTTCGCAGGCCGATCCAGCTTTCGCCTTCACTATCTACGACCCCGAGACGCGCGGCCTGATCTCGCACTGGTTCCACGCCCTGGGCGAGCAGCCGCTCCCGGACGCGCCGGGGAAGACCGCCAAAGCCTACCAGGTCCGCGAAGGCTACGTCCCCGCCGCCGCCAAACTCTTCACCGACGCCGACGGCGCCATGCTGCGCTTTGAGTCGGGCGAGCTGCTGATCCGGCCGTCCGACCAGGCGTCCGTCGAACGTACGTTCGGCGCGCAGCGCGCCGCCGCCGAGTCGCGCCTGAAGCCCTGACACAGCTATTTTAGCTTAGTTTAGCTTATAGCGCCTCTCAAAATCCTGTATGCGCGCCGCCCAATGGCCGGTGCGGCACGGGCTGTCAGCCGTGCCCAAAGTCGTTGTCAGTAGGCGCATTTAGCAAAGCGCGGCGGCCTCTTCCGCCCTCTGCGCTCTTTGCGTCGCTGCGGTTTTCTGCGCCTCAGCTCACGCGCGTGCCGGGCGGGACGGGCTTCTGCGGCGCGAGCAGCACGCACAGCGACTGGTCGGCGTTCGTGGCCGCCAGCAACATGCCGCGGCTCTCCAGCCCGCGCACGGCGCGCGGC
>Ga0209172_10002308_pt1 | contig 34410 bp, 31 predicted proteins | sample LarsenN4metaG_FD_184113 | JGI IMG/M metagenome (GOLD analysis project Ga0209172, IMG submission 184113) | Hot spring sediment bacterial and archeal communities from British Columbia, Canada, to study Microbial Dark Matter (Phase II) - Larsen... ... | reverse complement strand
CATCGCCCTGCCCACGAGCTCCTACGACCGGATTGGAGTTCCGCGACTGGCCCGTTACCCTCAACCGCCTGAACCGCCGGATGCGGCCCCGCATGTCCGGTGGTGTGGGAGGGGAGTAGCGGAGAATCACCCGCTACCCCCTATCCCGATTGAGCGCCTGCCCGGCCGAGCCCGTTCCTCCCAGCCCGGCTCACCGCTCAGGGCTACCCAGGCTCGTCGGTGTGCAGGCGGCGTTGCAGATCGGCGAGGCGATTGAGGGCTTCGAGCGGGGTCATCGAGAACAGGTCCATCTGCCGGACTTCTTCGACGATCGGGTGGGGTTTCGGCAGGGAGGGATCCAGCGAAGCAGCGCTGAGTGGGTCCGGCACCGCGGAGGCTGACGCGGATGGGGATTCTAACTGGGCCAGGACTTCACGCGCGCGCCCGATCACCGGTTTCGGCAGGCCGGCCAGCTGGGCGACATGGATGCCGTAGCTCCGGTCAGCGCGGCCTGGGATGATCGTCCGCAGGAACAGGACGTCTCCTTCGCGTTCCTCGACGGACACCGTGTAGTTCTTGATCCCCTCTTTGCGATCCTCGAGCTCCGTCATTTCGTGATAATGGGTGGCAAAGAGTGTCCGTGCCCCGAGTTGGGTCTTGTCCTGGATGTATTCGGCGACCGCCCATGCGATGCTGAGGCCGTCGTACGTGCTGGTTCCCCGCCCGATCTCATCCAGGAGGATCAGGCTGCGGCTGGTGGCGCAATTCAGTATTTGGGCGGTCTCCGTCATCTCCACCATGAACGTGCTCTGTCCGCCCGCGACATTGTCGGCGGCGCCGACGCGCGTGAAGATCCGGTCCACCACGCCGATGCGCGCCGCCCGCGCCGGCACAAAACTGCCCATCTGCGCCATGAGCACGATCAATGCGACCTGCCGCAGGTACGTGCTCTTTCCCGCCATGTTGGGGCCGGTGATGATCAGGAGGCGGTGCTCGTCGAGATCGAGCAGCGCGTCGTTCGGGACGAAGCCGCCGTCCAGATCCAGCCGCTCGACCACGGGATGGCGTCCCTCGGTGATGCGAATGGTCCCGCCGTCGTCCACTTCGGGCCGGACATACCGGTTGAGCGCGGCGGTCTCGGCCAGCGCGGCGAGCACATCGAGCATGGCCAGGGTCCGGCTCATGCCCTGGACGCGCGGGGTAGCCTCCGCGAGCCGGCGACGGAGTTGCTCGAAGAGCTCCAGCTCGAGCGCGTTGAGCTTGAGGTCGGCCCCCGTGACGCGGTCCTCCAGCTCCTTCAGCTCGGGCGTGGTGAAGCGCTCGGCGTTGGCGAGGGTCTGTTTCCGGCTGTATCGTTCCGGCACTTTGGCGAGGTTCGCTCTCGTCACCTCGATGTAGTAGCCGAACACCTGGTTGTAGCGGACCTTCAGGGACTCGATCCCCGTCTGCCGCCGTTCCTGGGCCTCCAGGCGGGCGATCCAGTCCCGGCCCTCGCGACGTGCCTGCCGCAGCTCGTCTACGCGAGGATCGAATCCGTCGCGGAAGATGTTGCCGTCGCGGGCGGAGACTGGCGCGTCCGGCCCGAGAGCCTGCTCGATCAGATCGTGCACGTCGGCGAGATCGTCCCAGCTCCGCTGTAGCTCGTGGAGCAGGGAGGCGCGAAACGGGGCCAGGTGCTTGGCGAGGGCAGGCAGGGCGGCCGCCGACCGCTTCAACGCGAGAAGCTCGCGCGGTGTCGCGATGCCCAACGAGATCCGGCTGCTGAGCCGCGCGATGTCCTGCACCTCGCGAAGCGCCCCGCGAATCCCGACGCGCGCCTCCAGGTTGTCCACGAGCTCGGCGACCGCTTCGAGCCGTGCCCGGATCGGGCCGAGTTCGGTGAGCGGCCGCACGATCCACTCGCGCAGGAGGCGCCCGCCCATGACAGACGCGGTTCGATCCAGCACCGCCAGCAGCGTGCCCTCCCGGGCGCCTTGCTGGTCAGCCATCAGGGGCCTGACCAGCTCGAGGTTTCGAATGGTGGCAGCGTCGAGGTGCATCTCTCGCCCTGACCGACGGGCCTGCAGCCGCCGGAGATGGCCGAGGTCGGCGGCGGGTTGAGTCTCGCGCACATATCGCACGACCGCCCCTGCCGCGGCGACCCCCAGGGGCAGGTCGCGGCAGCCGAACGCGTCCAGAGACGCCACCCCGAATTGCTCGCGCAACAGGCGGTCCGCGTCGAGCGCGTCAAACCAGCCGGCGTCCTTTGGACACAGTCGCGGTCCCTTGAGCCGGCCGAGGGACAACCGCGCCGTTTCCGGCAGCGTCATGGGGTGCAGGAGCTCCTTGGGCTCCAGACGGCAGAGCTCATCCAGGAGCTCGACCTCCGCCCGTTCGCCCCGGAACTCCGTCACCCAGAACTCGCCAGTGGAGACGTCCAGTGCTGAGAGTCCGACGCGGAGCCCGGCCTCGTCCGCCCACCGGGCCGGCGCAATGGCCGCAAGGAAGTTGGATTCGGTCGCCGGCAGCAACTCCGTATCAATCAGCGTCCCCGGCGTGTAGAGCCGGACGACTTCCCGGCGGACGAGGCCCTTGGCAAGTTTGGGATCCTCCACCTGCTCGCACACGGCCACCGTTCGGCCGGCCTTGAGGAGTTTCGCAATGTAGCCGCTCGCTGCGTGGTAGGGGACCCCGCAGAGCGGCACCGGGTCGGCGCGCGATTTGTCGCGCGAGGTGAGGGCAATCGCGAGCAGCCGGGAGGCGACCTCAGCGTCCTCGCAAAACATCTCGTAAAAATCCCCGACCCGGAAGAACAGGATCGCGTCCCGGTACGCGCGCTTGATCTCCCGGTATTGCCGCATGAGGGGTGTCAGGTCGGTCTCATTCATCCGCCAACTCCTCGTGCGACTCCGAGCCGGATCGGGCACCGGTCGGGGCAGCTGTTCGGTCCCTCATCTGTCGCAGGCGGGCGAGGTCGGCTTCCGCCTCCTGGAGAGCCTTGGTCTTGCGACGCAACTCGAGGCGGTTGCGCACCCAGGCCGGAAACAGCAGCACGCTGGCCACGAGCAGGCCGACGACGAAGGCGCTCAGCACGGGTTTGTAGATGGGAGTAGAGGCGGTCTGCAGTCCGAAAAAATAGCGCAACGTCACCACTTCCTCCTGGTTCTGGAGGAAAAAGGTCAGCATCAGCAGGAGCAGAGTCCCGACGAGGATCAGCCGAATCATCCGGCATCATCTCCTGGCTCTTCGGCGTGGCGTCGCACGTCCGAGGCCGGCCACGTTCCTCCGGGCTCGTGCCGAGGACGGCGCGGCGTGCAGCATTCGAAAGCGTGCGCGAAGCTTCCGGTAGGTCTGCCGCAGATGCTCCGGAATCACGCGAACGTCCGCGAATAGCGGCATGAAGTTGGTGTCCCCGTTCCAGCGCGGCACGATGTGCAGGTGCACGTGCTCCTCGATCCCGGCGCCGCCCACTCGGCCCAGGTTGACGCCGAGATTGAACCCTTCCGGATGGATTTCCTCCCGCAGGACCCGCAACGCCAGCGTCGTGAGCTCCATCAGTTCCAGCGACTCATCGGGTGCCAACGCCTCGAGGGTGTTGACGTGGGCGTACGGCGCGACCATGAGATGCCCGCTATTGTACGGATAGCGGTTCATCATGACGAAACCGCGCCGTCCCCGATGCAGGAGCAGATTTGCTGCGTCGTGTTGCTCGCGGGCTTTCGCGCAGAAGATGCACCGGGCCGGCTTGTTCGATCGGGTGATATAGGCCATGCGCCACGGAGCCCACAGGATTTTCATCGAGCCGAGGACCTCCGGCGCACCTGCCCGCCGGGCCTCGCCGGCGAGGCGAGCGTCGTCTGGCGGCGCGACGTCCGCTGGGTGCGGGCGGCAGGCCAGCCGGCACGAATCGCGGAGAGCAGCGCGCGGGCGAGCGGGCCCGTGGCGTGCAGCCGAATGTCGCGGCGGTGCCGGTCCACATGAGCCAGCCGGATCTCGAGCCGGTCTGTCGGCAAAGCGCCGCGGGCCCGCTCGGCCCATTCGACGGCCAACACCGTGCCATCGTCGAGATAGTCGTCGAGCCCGAGATGCTCGAGCTCCGCGGCGTGCTCGATCCGGTACAGGTCCGCGTGCGCGAGCCGGAGTCGTCCCTCGTATTCATGTACGAGGACGAAGGTCGGACTGCTCACCACCCGCGGCGGCGCGCCGAGGCCCGCGGCGATGCGGCGCACCAGGGTCGTCTTGCCCGTCCCCAAGTCGCCGCTGAGCGCCAGAGTTTCCCCCCCCCGCAGGCACCGCCCGATGAGCAGCCCCAACCGGCCGGTTTCTCCGCTGGATTCCGTCCGGCATCCCCAGCTGTCGCTCCGCGCCGATCGTGATGGAGCAGGAACCCCGCGCGCGACGGCCCGGGTGGTGGCCTCACGAGGGGAGGGAGGAGCCGGCATAGGCGAGCGCATGAGGAATCCGTTCGATCAAGTCGCCGGCGGTCATGCCGGCAGGCCCGATGTCCGCGGCGGCAAGGTCGCCGGCCAGGCCATGAAAGAACACACCGGCATTGGCTGCATCCCACGGGTCCAGCCGCTGCGCCAGCAGCCCGACGATCATACCGGTGAGCGCGTCCCCGGTACCGGCCGTCGCCATGCCGGCGTTGCCGGTCGGGCAGATCGCCACCCGTCCGTCGGGGTGGGCCACGACCGTGCGTGCGCCTTTCAACACCAGGATGACGCCGCGCCCGCGCGCGAAGCGTCCCGCGCTGCCGACACGGTCGGCGTTGATGGATTGGGGCGTGGCCTGCTCTTCCAGTCTGGCCATCTCTCCGGGGTGCGGCGTCAGCACCGGCGGAACCTTGCAGGATGCCAGAAGCGCCGTGCGCCCGGCGAGCGCGTTCAGCGCGTCGGCGTCGAGCACGGACGGGCACTCGATGCGCGGGATTAGCGCGTGGACCAATTCGACCGTCTCTGGGTGGGTGGTCAATCCAGGGCCGACCGCGACGGCGCTCCGCGCATTCGTGAAGGCGACGAGGCTCTCCAACGCCGACCGCGCCAGGGTCCGCGCCTTCGTTTCCGGCATGGGCACGGTCATGGCTTCGAGCAGTTTCGCCTCCAGCGTGTCGTTCACACTGCGCGGCGTGGCCACAGTCACAAGGCCGGTGCCGACGCGCAACGCCGCCCTGGCCACCATGGCAGCGGCGCCGGTCTTGCCGACCGAGCCGGCAATAATCGCGGCGTGGCCGTAGGTCCCCTTGTGCGCGGAGGGCCGCCGCGACGGCAGGCGGTGCCGGGCCTCCGCCAGGGTCATGAGGGAGATCCCGCTCTCCACGGCCTCCACATAGGCGGCGGGGATGCCGATGTCCACGATCCGGATCGTGCCGGCGTGGTCGATGCCGGGTCCCACATAGAGGCCGAGCTTGGGCAAGCCGAACGTCACGGTGAGTCTCGCCCGTACCGCGATTCCCATGATGGCGCCGGTATCGGCGTGGATGCCGGACGGTAAGTCTACGGAGGTCGTCGGCGCTGCCGATTCGTTCATGGCCTCGATCGCGACGCGATACAGGCCGCTGACGGGTGTCGAGAGGCCTGTCCCGAGCAGGGCGTCGACCAGCCAGTCGCAGCTGACGAGGCAGCCCGCGATCCGGTCGGGTGCCGGCATGCTCCACACCGCAGATACGCCGGCGCTCGCGACGAAACGTCGGTAGGTGAGCTTCGCGTCGCCTGTGAGGTCGGTCGCTTTGGCCAGCAGGAGAACCCGGACGCGGGCACCACGCTTCCGCAGGAGACGCGCGACGACCAAGCCGTCCCCGCCGTTGTTGCCCTTCCCGCAGAGCACTGTCACCCGCTTGCCCGCCGGCGAGCCAAAGACGGATTCCATCGCGGCCACGACCCCGGCACCGGCGCGTTCCATCAAGGTCAGACCGGGCACCTTTGCCTCGGTAATCGTCCGGCGATCGAGCGCCTGCATCTGGGCAGAGGTCACAATCTTCATTCAGCCGTCTTTCGTGAGCACGACTTCGGCAATGGCGTAGTCGCCGTCGTGCGTCAGGCTGACATGGACGCCGGTGATCCCGGCCTCGCGGAACAGCGCCGCCACGCGCCCCTGCACGGTGGCGACGGGCTTGCCGGCCTGGTCATTGAGAATTTGGATATCGCGCCAGCGGACGCCTCGCGACCAGCCGGTCCCGATGGCTTTGAGAATCGCTTCTTTCGCGGCGAAGCGACCAGCCAGCGATGCATAAGGAGTCCCGCGAGCGAGGCAATAGCGCCGCTCTTCGTCCGTGTACAGTCGCTCGAGAAATCGATCCTTCCAACGGTCCGTCAGCTCGCGGATTCTAGCAATTCGCACCAGGTCAAGTCCGATGCCGACGATCGTCATCGTTCCGAGGCGAGAGGCCGGAGGCCCGAGGCCGGCGGCAGGGAAGGAAGAGTCGAGATCCAGATCGTCCCCTTGCCCCTCGCCACGCGTCCCGTGCCCCTTGTCAGGAGATTATGAGAGGATCTGCTTCATTTCGCGCACGGCCCGGTCCAGCCCCACGAGCACAGCGCGCGCGATGATGCTGTGACCGATGTTGTACTCGACGATCTCGGGAATTTGGGTCAGGCGACGGACGTTCCGATAGTTCAACCCGTGGCCCGCGTTCACGCCAAGCCCAAGCTTGTAGGCCAGCTTGGCGGCCTGGGCGATCGCTTCGAACTCCACCTGCTCCTCCTTGGCCCGTCGCGCATTGGCGTAGCGGCCCGTGTGCAGCTCGACGTAGTCGGCGCCGACCTTGTGCGAGGCCTTCACCTGGTTCAGGTCCGGCTCGATGAACAGGCTGACCGGAATGCCACTGTCGTGCAACAGCTCGATCAGCCCGGCGAGGCGGTCGCGCATCCCAGCGATGTCGAGGCCACCCTCCGTCGTCAGCTCCTCACGGCGCTCCGGGACCAGCGTGACCATGTGCGGCTTCACGCTCAGCGCGATTTTCGCGATGGCTTCGTCCGGCGCCATTTCCAGATCCAGCTTGGTCTGGAGTATCTCCCGCAACCGGGTCAAGTCACGGTCCTGGATATGGCGGCGGTCTTCGCGCAGGTGCACCACCAGCCCGTCAGCGCCGGCGAGCTCGACAAGGACTGCAGCAGCCACGGGGTCCGGCTCCAGACCTCCCCGAGCCTGACGCAGGGTGGCGACATGATCAATATTGACGCCGAGTCTCGGCATAGCTGATGAGCGTCGCGGGGACCTGTCCTGGGCTGGTACTCCGGCCGGGATAGCCCGGCCGAAATGCGTGTTTCTCCGCGAAATTGCAACAGGGTAGCGCATTATTGCAAAAACCAGAAGGGGGGAGCAAGGGGAGATCCGGAAGAATCCCTCGAAGTCCACTCAACCCCTGATGAAAATTGACTGTTTCGGGGGCGTGGATTACAATGGGCCGACTTTTCCGCCGCGCGACCGGCACCGGGCGACGTTCCCAACCCGATTTATTCGCAGCGACGAGCGACGAGACATGGAGGAGTTCTACCGCATAAAGCGGCTTCCCCCTTACGTTTTTGCGCAAGTCCAGGCCCTCAAGCTTAAGGCGCGGCGCGAGGGAGAGGACATCATCGATCTTGGCATGGGTAACCCTGACCAGCCGACGCCCCCGCATATCGTGGACAAGCTGATCGAGGCGGCGCGCAACGCGCGAAATCACCGCTACTCGGCGTCCAAGGGCATCACGAAACTTCGCCATGCGATCTGCGCCTGGTACAACCGCCATTACGACGTGGAACTGGATCCTGAGACGGAGGCGATCGTCACGATCGGCTCCAAAGAAGGGCTCGCGCACCTGGCGTTGGCGCTGGTGGGACCGGGTGACGTAGTGCTCACGCCGACCCCGACCTATCCCATCCATATGTACAGCGTGATCATCGCCGGGGGCGAAGTCCGGGGCATCGAGCTGAGGCCCGACAGCGATTTCTTCGAGGACTTGACGCGCGTGTACCGGCAGACGCTACCTCGTCCGCGCATCCTGGTGCTCAACTTTCCGCACAACCCGACGACGGCCGTGGTGGACCTGGAGTTCTTCAAGAAAGTAGTGGCCTTCGCGAAGGAGCACAATGTCATCGTCATCCACGACCTCGCGTATGCGGATCTGGTCTTCGATGGGTACCGGGCGCCCAGCCTGCTGCAGGTGCCGGAGGCGAGGGCCATCGGCGTGGAGTTCTACACGCTCTCCAAGAGCTACAATATGCCGGGCTGGCGCGTGGGGTTCTGCGTCGGCAACCGGGAGCTCATCGGCGCGCTGGCGAAGATCAAGAGCTATCTCGACTATGGCATCTTTCAGCCGATTCAGATCGCAAGCATCATCGCGCTGAACGGCCCGCAGGACTGCGTGAAGGAAACGGTTGAACGCTACCGCGGCCGCCGTGACGAGCTCGTCAATGGGCTGACCCGCATCGGCTGGCCGGTGGAGAAGCCGCGTGCCACGATGTTCGTCTGGGCCCGCATTCCACTCCCCTATCGTGGCATGGGCTCGCTGGAATTTTCCAAGCTGTTGCTCAAGGACGCCAAAGTCGCGGTGTCACCGGGGATCGGGTTCGGGGAGGGCGGGGACGAGCACGTGCGGTTCGCGCTCGTGGAGAACGAGCACCGGATCAGGCAGGCGGTCCGCGGGATCAAGAGGGCCCTGAAGCTCGACGGGGGCAGGCCATGAAGAGCAGGATCGGCGTCGGCCTTGTCGGCTTCGGCACCGTCGGAACCGGCGTCGTGAAGATCCTCCAGCAGAACGCCGCGCTGATCCGGCGCCGCGTCGGCGTGCCGGTGGAGTTGGTCCGCGTCGCCGATCCCGACACCACCCGTGATCGCGGCGTGCGGCTGCCGGCCGGCATGCTCACGACCGATGCCAAGGCGGTGCTGGGCGATCCCGCCGTGGACATCGTGCTCGAGCTCATCGGCGGGTACGATGCGGCCAAACGTGTGATCCTGGACGCGATGGCGAAGGGCAAGCCGGTCGTGACGGCGAACAAGGCCCTCCTTGCGGTCCATGGCGAGGAGATCTTCGAAGCTGCCGTTCGTCACGGCGTGGACCTCGGCTTCGAGGCGAGCGTCGGCGGAGGCATTCCGGTGATCCGGGCGTTGACGGAGGGACTGGCCGCCAACACGATCCTGTCCATTTATGGCATCATCAACGGGACGTCCAACTACATCCTGTCGCGGATGACCAGTGAGGGGCACGGGTTTCAGGACGTTCTGGCGGAGGCACAACAGGCCGGCTACGCGGAAGCGGATCCAACGTTCGACGTGGCGGGCATTGACTCCGCCCACAAGCTGGCGATCATGGTCAGCCTTGCCTACGGGACGCCGGTCGACGTCAAGGAGATCTATACGGAAGGCATCACAGGGATCACACCGCTCGATATCGCCTATGCACGGCAATTCGGTTTCACGATCAAACTGCTCGGCATCGCCAAGTTCCACGACGGCGAGATCGAGGCGCGGGTGCATCCGACCATGCTCCCGACCAGTTCGCCCGTTGCGGGCGTCGAGGGCGTGTACAACGCCATCCAGCTCGTCGGGGATGCGGTGAACGACATCGTGCTGTACGGGCGCGGCGCCGGTGCCTTGCCGACCGGCAGCGCGGTCGTGAGCGACGTGATCGACGTCGCCCGCAACCTGCTCAAGGGCGCGACCGGACGGGTGCCGCCCGCCTCGTTCCAGCCCGATCAGCGCCGCCCGCTCCGCGTGCGTCCGATGGACGAGATCGCCACACTGTACTACCTGCGCTTCATGGTCCTGGATCGGCCCGGCGTGCTCTCCCAGATCTCCGGCGTGCTTGGGCGGCACGGGATCAGCATCTCCAAAGTGCTCCAGCAGGGGCGGAAGGAAGGCCAGACGGTGCCGGTCGTGATCATGAGCCACACGGCGACCGAGCGCGACGTGCAGGCCGCGCTGCGCGAGATCAACCGCATGCCGTTCGTCTCCGAGCCCACCACCCTGATCCGTGTCGAGGGACGGGACGAGTAGGATCCATGCACCCCACCGTCTCGTTGTCGCATCCCCAGCCGGTGTCGTCGCCATGATGCCCTGGCGCGGGATCATCGAGGAATACCGGAAATTCCTGCCTGTCACGGAACGGACGCCGGTGGTCACGCTCGGCGAGGGCCACACGCCGCTGATCCACGCGAGGCGCCTGGCGAAGAAGGTCCTGCCCGGGCTGGAGTTGTACCTGAAATACGAGGGCGCCAACCCGACCGGTTCCTTCAAAGACCGCGGGATGACATTGGCGATCTCGAAAGCGCTCGAGGCCGGTGCGAGGGCCGTGATCTGCGCATCCACCGGCAACACCTCGGCCTCGGCCGCCGCATACGGCGCGCGGGCCGGCCTGGCCGTGTACGTGCTCGTGCCGGCCGGGAAAATCGCGCTGGGGAAGCTCTCGCAGGCGATGATGCATCAGGCTCTGGTGATCCAGATCGAAGGGAACTTCGACCAGGCGCTCACGATCGTAAAGGAGATTTCCGCCTCGCACCAGGTCGAGCTGGTGAACTCGATCAATCCGTACCGGATCGAGGGGCAGAAGACGGCGGCGATGGAGGTCTGCGACCAGCTCGGGTACGCGCCCGCGTACCATGCGCTGCCGGTCGGCAACGCCGGCAACATCACGGCCTATTGGAGGGGCTACACCGAATACCGCGCGGCCGGGCAGATCAGTCGTCTGCCGCGGATGATGGGGTTCCAGGCTGCGGGCGCCGCGCCAATCGTGCTGGGGCGCGTCGTTGAGGATCCGCAGACGATCGCGACTGCGATCCGGATCGGCAATCCCGCAAGCTGGAAGGCGGCGGTGCAGGCGGCGCAGGAATCCTCCGGCAAGATCGACTGCGTGACAGACGAGGAGATTCTGCGCGCCTACAAGATGGTGGCGGTCGAAGAGGGGGTCTTCTGCGAGCCGGCGTCCGCGGCCTCGGTCGCGGGCGTGATCAAGATGGCCGAGGCCGGAGCGCTCAAGACCGGCGACTCCGTGGTGTGCACGTTGACGGGGCACGGCCTCAAGGATCCGGACACGGCCATCAGCGTGTCGCAGCGACCGGTCACGATCCAGGCGAGCCGCGAGGCGGTTGTCGGCCTGCTCAAGTTGTAGCATGGAAAGGGCCTGGCGCGTGGCGGCGCCGGAGTCACCGTGAAGAGGACGGAGTCAACTCCGCATCGAGAAGGAGAATGAAGTATGTGATCGTGCATGGTGAGGGGCTGGCGGGTTGCCCTCACCAGAGCCTAGGGGGAAAGACTCCGCTGCAGGCGGCCGCGACGCCGAACCTGGATCAGCTCGCTCGAACCGGCGAATTCGGCCTAGCCTCGACGGCGGCCGAGGGCCTGAGGCCCGGCGCCGACGTCGCCCAGCTCGCGCTGCTCGGCTATGATCCCCGCAAATACCATGCGGGACCGGCGTCGTTCGAAGCCGCCAGCCTGGGGGTGGCGCTCGGCGAGCATGACGTGGCCTATCGCTGTTCCTTGGTCACCCTGCGGACCGGAGCCGGGTCCGCCAAGGTCGGCAGCCATGACATCAAGAAGCTCTCGCCGCAGCATGTGATGGAGGATGCGACCGCCGGCGGGATCGACTCCGCAGAGGCTCGCGAGCTGATCATGGCGGTCAATGATCAGCTCGGCTCCGAAGCCATTCAGTTCTATCCGGGAATCGGCCATCGCCATCTCATGGTGTGGGTCGGCGGAAAGGCGCGGGCCACCTGCGTGGACCCCCAGGACATCCTGGGTCGCCCGATCGGGGAGTTTCTTCCCCACGGCGACGGGTCGGACATCCTGCGGCGAATCATGGAGTCGTCGGCGGTGATCCTGCGGGAACATCCGGTGAACGCCGACCGGCGAGACGCAGGCTTGAAGCCGGCCAACTGCGTGTGGCTCTGGGGGCACGGCCGCGCGGTGCGATTGCCGAAGATGACCGAGCGGTACCGTATCGGCGGCGCGGTCCTGGCCTTTTCCGACCTGCGGCGCGGGATCGGCATCTGCGCAGGGCTGGAGCCCGTAGAGCTTCCGCCGGTCGCCGGCGACGGGGACGAGGCCCTGGCCGGTCTGGCCGAGGCAGCCGTGCGCGAGCTGGGCAAGAAGCACCTGGTCTGCCTGCATGTCGAGGCGCCGGCGGCGGGGTTGCAGGGGGATCCGAAAGAGAAGGTTCGGACGATCGAGGCCTTCGATCGGGAGGTCGTGGGACGTCTGATGAAAGGCTTGGCGAAGCTTGGGCCTCATCGGCTGCTCGTGTTCTGTGACCACGGCGGAACCACCGGCGGGATGACGCCGAGTCCATATGTATTCGTCGAGGGACCCGCGCAGACGGAACAGGCCGGCAGCCGAGGGTACAATGAAGCGGACGCCCAGGCGGCACAAGGAAAAGTACGGGACGCCAGTCGGCTCATCACGAGATTATTTCCGGAAGCAGGCTAGAGGTGAAATGCGTTAGCGTTATGCTCGTCGTCCACAAATACGGCGGAACGTCAGTCGGCAGTGTGGAGCGTATCCACCAGGTGGCCGACCGGGTTGCCAACGCAAGGCAGGCGGGGCACGATGTGTTGGTCGTGCTCTCCGCGATGAGCGGCGAAACCGACCGGCTCATTCGGTTGGCGCACGAGGTCACCCCGCACCCGGACGACCGCGAGATGGACATGCTCCTGTCCACCGGCGAGCGGGTGACGATCGCGCTGCTCGCCATGGACCTGCGCGGGCGCGGGATCAACGCGCGGTCCTTCACAGGCCGGCAGGTCGGCATTATCACGGACAGCGCGCATACGAAGGCGCGGATCGCTCGCGTCACTGCGGAACGCATCCGGGAAGCCCTGGCTAAGGGCGTTATTCCGGTGGTGGCCGGGTTTCAGGGCATCAATGAGCAGTCGGACGTCACGACCCTGGGACGCGGCGGGTCTGACCTGACCGCGGTCGCGCTGGCCGCCGCGCTCAAAGCTGATCGCTGCATCATTTACACGGACGTGGACGGGGTCTATACCGCCGATCCCAACATCGTGCCGACCGCCCGTCGCCTCGACAGGGTGTCCTATGAAGAGATGCTCGAGCTCGCCAGTCTCGGCGCCAAGGTGCTGCAGAGTCGGTCGGTGGAGTTCGCGGCGAAATACGGAGTGCCGGTGGAAGTCCGGTCCAGTTTCAAGGAAGGGCAGGGTACGCTCGTGACCAAAGAAGACGCGGACATGGAGCGCATGGTAGTCTCCGGAGTCACCGGCGACCGGAATCAGGCCAGGATCACGGTCGTCGGGGTGCCGGATCGACCGGGGATTGCGGCGCGGATTTTTGGCCCGGTGGCCGGAGCCAACATCATCGTGGACATGATCATCCAGAACGTCAGTCAGCAGTCGCTGACCGACATCTCATTCACCGTGCCGCGCGCGGACTTACCCAAGGCGGTGAAGATCGTGCAGGAGGTGGCGAAGGACATTCAGGCCAAGTCGGTGGCCGTCACGGAGTCCATCGCCAAGGTCTCCCTCGTCGGGGTGGGGATGCGCTCGCACTCGGGGGTCGCGTCCCGGATGTTCGAGGTGCTCGCGCGGGAAGGGATCAACATCATGATGATCAGCACGTCCGAGATCAAGATTTCCTGCGTCGTCGAGGAGAAGTACCTCGAGCTGGCGATGCGCGCGCTGCACGCGGCGTTCGGGCTCGACCAGGCGGCGTAGCCGCTGGCTCGTGGCGACCATTCGACCCTTCGGTGGGACTCGGGGTGGTGAGCCTGTCGAACCGCGAGCTCACGGTCGCGAGCAGGGTCGAGGGAGAGGCTCGGGGCAAGAAAAGAAACGGATATAGGAGCATGAGCACGTCAAAGAAAAAGACGAAGCACACGACAGGCGCGAACGGCGGCAAGGAGCGGCGGCAAGATGCGCGCCTCTCGCCCCGTGCCTCGGACCCCGTGCCCGCTCTGGAGATATACGACACCACGTTGCGGGACGGGGCTCAGTCCGAGGACGTGAGCTTTTCCGTGGACGACAAGGTCCTCATCGCCCAAAAGCTGGACGAGTTGGGCGTGCATTTCATCGAGGGCGGCTGGCCGGGCGCTAACCCGAAGGACATCGAGTTCTTCCGGATCATCAAGACCGTCCCCCTGCGCCACGCGAGCGTCGTGGCCTTCGGCTCCACCCGCAAGCCGGGACATACGGTGCACAAGGATCCGAACCTGCAGGCGCTCCTGGCCGCCGAGACTGAGGCGATCACCCTGTTCGGGAAGAGCTGGACGCTGCACGTTACCGAGGCGTTGGGGATCTCGTTGGCCAAGAATCTGGAGATCATCGGGGACTCGATCGCCTACCTGCGGGCCCACGGGCGGCGCGTGTTCTACGATGCCGAGCATTTCTTCGACGGGTACAAAGCCAACCCCGATTATGCGCTAGAGACGCTGCGTCGAGCCGTGGATGCCGGCGCGGAACGCGTCATTCTGTGCGATACCAACGGCGGGACGATGCCCTGGGAAGTCCGCGCGGTCTGCGCGGCGGTCAAGCGCGAGTGCTCGGTGCCGCTGGGCATTCACGCTCACAACGACACCGAGATGGCGGTGGCCAATTCGTTGGTCGCCATCGAGGAGGGCATCGTCCAGGTGCAGGGCACGATCAACGGCATCGGCGAGCGCTGCGGCAACGCCAATTTGTGCTCCATCTTGCCGAACCTGGAGCTCAAGATGAAGCGTGCCTCGCTGGGGAACCATCGGCTGGCGCATCTCAAAGAGGTGTCCCATTTCGTGACGGAGATCGCGAATCTGGTGCCGGACAAGCACCAGCCCTACGTCGGCGACGCGGCCTTTGCGCACAAGGGGGGCGTGCACATCGACGCCGTGCTGAAAAACCCGGCGACCTACGAGCACATCATGCCGGCTTTGGTGGGCAATCGCCAGCGGATGCTCGTCTCGGACTATGCCGGGCGGAGCGGTCTGGTCGACAAGCTGGAGAGCTATGGGCTCACCCTCTCCAAGGAGAACGCGAAGCTGGGTGAACTGTTGGAGCGGCTTAAGGACTTGGAGAACCAGGGCTACCAGTTCGAGGGGGCGGAAGGCTCATTCGAGCTGCTCACGCGTAAGGCGCTTGGGCAGCATCAGCCGTCGTTCGACTTGCTGGGGTTCCGCGTCATCGTGGAAAAGCGCCGGGCGGACGAGGCGCCGATCTCGGAAGCGACGATCATGGTGAAAGTCGGCGATGTGATCGAGCATACGGCCGCGGTCGGCGCCGGTCCGGTGAATGCGCTGGATCACGCGCTCCGCAAGGCACTGGAGAAGTTTTATCCTCTGCTCAGCGAAGTGAAGCTATTAGATTACAAGGTCCGGGTGCTGGCCGGCAGCGGAGGCACGGCCTCGAAAGTCCGTGTGCTCATTGAATCGGGCGATCACAAGGAGAAGTGGGGTACGGTCGGCGTGTCCGAGAACATCCTGGAGGCGAGCTGGCAGGCGCTGGCTGACAGCATCGAGTACAAGCTGCTTCCCAAGTCTCGCTGAGGGCGATCCCGTCCTGCCGAACAGGATTCCCCTTGACATGCCCGATAACCTTGCGTAATTTATGACAATTTTCGATGGCCGCCGCCGGGCCAACGGGCTTGGCCCGATCGTGAACGCCTGCGCTGGTCTGAAGGAGCCGGGGGGAGAGCATGAGAAAGGCTGACATCGCCAACGAACTCTACGAGAAAGTCGGGGTCTCCAAGAAGGAAGCGGCCGACATCGTCGAGCTCATTTTGAATCTTCTTAAGAGCGTGCTGCAGAAGGGCGAGTCGGTGAAGATTGCCGGGTTCGGGAACTTCGTGGTCCGCAGCAAGGGTGCGCGAAAAGGGCGGAACCCGCGGACCGGCGAAGAGATCGGGATCACCCCTCGCCGAGTCGTGACTTTCCGTCCAAGCCAAGTCTTCAAGAAATACGTCAATACGGGTACCTGAGCGGACCGCCGTCCCGTCGCAATGCGGCCAGACCTTGGGGCGCGAGAATGACGGCCGAGCCCAAGCTGGGCACCAAGATCTTTTACAAGATCGGCGAGGTCAGTCAGATCGTCCGCCTTCCGGCCTACGTCCTGCGTTTCTGGGAGACGGAATTCAATTTCCTAAAACCGAAGAAAAGTCGTGGGCAGCAACGGCTCTACATCCAGCGCGATATCGAAACCATTCTGGAAATCAAGCGACTGGTTCACCAGGAAGGCTTCACTCTGGCCGGGGTCCGGCGCCTCTGGGCCCTCCGTGGGCAGCATCGCGGGCGGCGTCTCCCGACGCGGGAGCTGGCCCGCCGCATGAAAGGGGATCTGCAGACGGTCCTGAGGATTCTGGAGTCGTATGATGGGTGAAAATAAGAACGCTCGGCTCTCATCAAAGAAATACGTTTCGCCCGTTAGGCCGGTTAAGCCGGTTTGGTCGGTTGAGTGCAGTGGATGGGAAGAGCGGAACTAACAACCTCACCGGCCCAACGGGCTGAACGGGCCAAACGGGCTAACGGCATCTGACAAGGTCGGGGCGTGGCGCAGCCTGGTAGCGCACTCGCTTGGGGTGCGAGTGGTCGGCCGTTCAAATCGGCTCGCCCCGACCATCCCGCGCTTGCGAGGTCGGGCGTCATGAGATGGCTCGTGGCGCCCGAGTTGAACACCGCAGCGGCTTAATAGTATTGAGGGGCACCCGTCGCATGCCTGGAGGGCACGGGGGACCCGTGGCATCCCCAAAGAGCAACGGGTGCCCTCTGCAGAGGGCAATGGGTCCCCGGACTCTGGACTGAGAGGTCAGACGCCAATGGGCTGCGATCGGTAGTCTTCTCGGTCCTCGGCACTCGGTCCTCAGTCCCGAAGAAGAGAGCTGCCTCGTGCAGCTTTTTTTGTTCCTGTGGCATCCATCAAGATACTCGTTACCAACGACGACGGCATTGATTCGGCGGGGCTGCGCGCGCTTGCCGCGGCGATGCGGCGGCTGGGGGACGTCTGGGTCGTCGCCCCGGACCGCGTGCGGAGCGCCGTCGGGCACGCGCTGACCTTGCATAAACCGCTGCGGCTCAACCGTATGGCAGCACGGACGTATTCGGTGAACGGCACGCCGACCGACTGCGTGAACCTGGCCCTCAAGAAAGTGCTCCGCGGCAAGCCGGCACTGCTCGTCTCTGGCGTCAACTCGGGCGTGAACCTCGGCGATGACGTCACGTATTCCGGAACGGTCTCGGCCGCCCTCGAAGGGACCATCATGGGCATTCCTTCGATCGCGGTGTCGCAGGAAGGCGCGGGGCAATTCCGGTACGAGGTCGGCGCTGCGATCGCTCGGCGCGTGGCTCGACTGGTCTTGCGCCACGGCCTGCCCACTGAGACCCTGCTCAACGTCAACGTGCCAGACCGCCCGCTGCGGACCATCGCCGGCGTCCGACTCACCTGTCTAAGCCGGCGCCGATTCGAGAACCCGATCGTCGAGAAGGTGGACCCGCACGGGCGAAAATACTATTGGATCGCCGGCACGCGGATCTCCTGGGAGCGGCGGAAGGACGCCGATCATGAAGCGGTGCGACGCGGCTTCGTGTCCATCACGCCGATCCACCTCGACATCACGCACTATCAGGCGCTCGAGCAATTGCGCGGCTGGGAAGTCATGCTGCAGAACGGGAGGAAGCCGCGACAAGAACCAAACAAACGCGATAAACGAAACACACCGCCTCTATGTTGACGATTTTTAACACCCTCACCGGCCAGAAAGACGTGTTCGTGCCGCTGGTCCCGAAGACCGTGCGCATATACGCGTGCGGGGTCACGGTCTACGATGAATCGCATATCGGTCATGCGCGGAGCGCGCTCACGTTCGACGTGATCCGGAACTATTTGCGCTTCAGCGGGTACGCGGTGACCTATGTGCGGAACTTCACCGACGTGGACGACAAGATCATCGCGCGGGCGGCGAAGGACGGGGTGCCCTGTCAGGAGATTGTGAACCGCTATCTCCACGCCTACCAGCGGGACATGGCACGGCTTCGTATCCCTGTGGCGGATGTCGAGCCGAAAGCGACTGAGCACATGCCTGAGATCGTCCGCATGATCCAGACGCTCCTGGAGAAGGGCCACGCGTACGTGGTCAACGGCGACGTCTACTTCGAGGTCGGTTCCTACCCGGCGTACGGCCGACTGTCGAAGCGGAAAATGGAGGATCTGCTCGCCGGCGCGCGCGTGGAAGTCGACGAGCGCAAGCGGCACCCGATGGACTTCGCTCTGTGGAAATCCTCGAAGCCCGGTGAGCCGACTTGGGCCAGCCCGTGGGGGCCGGGGCGGCCCGGCTGGCACATTGAGTGCTCCGCGATGTCGGTCCACTACCTGGGCGCGTCGTTCGACATCCACGGAGGCGGCATGGACCTGATTTTTCCGCATCATGAGAACGAAATCGCCCAATCGTGCGCGGCGACCGGACAGGAGTTCGCCCGGTGGTGGGTGCACAACGGGTTCGTCGAGATCAATCGGGAGAAAATGTCCAAGTCGCTCGGGAATTTTTTCACAGTCCGCGAGATCTTCGAGTCGTCCGGATGCCGGGAGTCCGTGACGGCCGAGACGCTGCGGTACTTCCTGCTGGGGAGCCACTACCGGAGCCCGCTTGATTTTTCCGACCATGGCCTCCGCGAGGCCAAGCGGGCGCTGGACGGACTCTACGGCCTGTTTCAGCGGCTCGAGGAGCAGACCGGGACGACGGGGAGGGACGATGCGCAGGTGGGGCGGTTGGTGGAGCGGTTCAAGGAGTCCTTCCAGCGCGCGATGGATGATGATTTCAACACCCCGGCTGCGCTCGCGCACTTCCAACATCTTCGCGGCGAGGTGAACCGGCTGCTTGCGACGGGGCTGTCGGCGGCCGCGGCCGCTGCGGCGCACCGAACCTTCCGGACCTTCGGACATGTGCTGGGCCTGTTTCAGTTGCCGGTGCGCGAGTGGGAGTTCAAGGACCTGGAGTTCCGCATCGGAGCGAGCGGGGCAACCGGCCAGGCCCGCCTGAGCGATGCGGACATCGAACGCCTTCTCGCGGAACGTAATGAGGCGCGCCGACGGAAGAACTTCGCCAGAGCGGATGAGATCCGTGCATCGCTGTCGGCACAAGGCATCGCGATCGAGGATCGGCCTGATGGCACCAGCCGCTGGAAGCGGTAACGTCACTGAGCTGCTCTACGGCCTACATGCCGTGCGGGAAGCCTTGCGGGCGGGCGACCGGCCACTCTCGCGCGTGCTGATCCTGAACCGTGAGGGTCGGCTAGGCGAAATCTTCCGTCTGGCGCGAGAGGCACAGGTGCCGGTCCACGTGGAGCCGAAGCCGGCGCTCGACCGGTTGGCGCCCGCAGGTCGCCACCAGGGGGTGGTCGCGCTGGTCGCGGCGAAGGCGTACGTCGATGAAGAGGCGATTCTGGAGACGGCGAGGTCGGCGGGCGAGGCGCCGTTGCTCGTGGTGCTGGATGGAGTCGAGGACCCCCAGAATCTAGGCGCGGCGCTTCGGGTCTCGGAGGCGGCCGGCGCGCACGGCGTGTTTATCCCCGAGCGACGGGCCGTCGGATTGACCGCAATCGTCGCCAAAGCCTCGGCCGGCGCGCTCGAGCACCTTCGCGTTGCGCGGGTCGCCAATGTCTCCCGACTGATCGAGCGTCTCCAGGAGGAGGGGATCTGGGTTTATGGAGTGGAGCCGGGGGCAGACAAGCCATACACATCGCTGGATCTGACGGGGGCAGTCGCACTGGTTTTCGGGGCGGAGGGGAAAGGGATTCGGCATGGGGTTCTCGAACACTGCGATGGGCGCGTCAGGATTCCGATGCGGGGCCAGGTCGAATCCCTTAACGTATCCACAGCGGTCGCGGTGGTGCTGTTTGAGGCAGTCCGGCAGCGGCTCGAGAAGCTCAGATCCGAAGGATCCCCTCCTGGATCGCGGACTTGAGCAACTGAGCCGTATTGGTCACCCGGACTTTTTTCATCATGTTGGCCCGGTGGGCCTCGACGGTCTTCACGCTGATCTTCAGCCGCTGGCCGATCTCTTTGTTTTTCAACCCGGACCAGATCAAACGAAGGATTTCCTGTTCCCGGCTGGTCAGGGCCTCGGGGCGCCGGCGGGGCGCGGGTGGAGCCGCGGGTCGTCTACGGCCGGCTCGGGTCACTTTCACGAGACGCAAGGTTGCCATGGGTGCTGCGTCCTGGTTGCGCGTCCTTATTATGGTGGCCCTCCGTGGATAGGCCCACTTGAGGATTTGTACGCAAGTATAGCAGGCAATCGGCAGGTGTAAAGTTTCCATAAAGGAAGGGTATTCAGGTAGAACCTGTGGGAAGATAAGGGAGTTGGAAGATCGGCAGTAATGAACACCATGATGCTCTATGGATTTGTCGTAGCCGTTGGCGCCGTCGTTGGCAGCTTTCTCAACGTCTGTATCCATCGGATCCCGAAGCAGCAATCCATCGTCTGGCCGGCCTCCCACTGCCCCGTCTGCGGAACGGCGATCGCCCCGTATGACAACATCCCCGTGGTGAGTTATTTCCTGCTGCGTGGCCGGTGCCGGCATTGCAGCGGGAGGATCTCACTGCAATATCCCGCCGTTGAAGCGGCCAATGCCCTCGGCTACGGGCTGATCTTGTGGCGCTTCGGCCTCGGGTGGCCGGCGCTCGTGTATGCCGCCCTGTTTTCTGCGCTCCTCGTGGTCGCGGTGATTGATCTCGAGCATCAGATCATTCCCAATGTGGTCACGCTCCCGGGCATCCCGCTCGGCTTGCTCTGTGCCTCGACGATCTTGCCGGTCGGGTTCCCGAATTCCGTCATCGGGGGGCTCTTGGGGGGAGGTCTGCTCTGGGGACTAGCCTGGGCAAGTCCGTATCTCTTCGGCAAGGAAGGGATGGGCGGCGGCGATATCAAGTTGCTCACGATGATCGGTGCCTTCCTGGGATGGAAGCCGACCCTGCTGACGATTTTGATCGGTGCAGTTGTGGGCTCGGCCGTCGGCTTGACGATGATGGCGCTCAAGCTGCTGCGGCGGAATCAATACGTGCCGTTTGGCCCCTTCCTGGCACTGGGCGCCATGACGTCCCTGTTCTTCCACGAGGCCATCTGGGCTTGGTACCTGGGCTTCTTCGGCCTGGATAAGTGAGCGCAAGCCCCGGCTGTATCTGAATCGGCTCCCTCCGTATCCGATCAGTCACGTCCTGCCCGGTGTCAGTCTCCTCCGGCCATACCGTTTCCGGCTTTCCCGGTCCCGAGTCTCTGCGATGTGAAACGTCGTCTCACCGCGACTGGAGCGGCGATCCTGATCGAGGCTTCATTGAGGGTGACGGCCCGTGACCTGCGCCTTCCCCGCGGCACGGGATTTGGATAGCCGATCGGCCACGAGCGGTAGGTTGGATCAGGGTCAGGAAGGGGGACGATCATGAACCACCGAGGAGCCACGTTGATCGAAATGCTGATCGTGATGGGCCTCACGGTGATTCTGCTAGCGGTCGGAGTGGGGAGCATCCGCGACGCCGCCATGAGACAGGCCGGGCAGACAGCCGTGGCCGAGGTGGCGGTAGAGCTGCGGGCGGCCCGGCTCCTTGCGATCACGCGACGCGAGCCCATGCGCGTTCGTTTCGATGGCGAAGCTGGACGGATCAGAGTCGAGCCGGCCGGCTCTCCGGGATCGCCGCTGCGTGAGTACAGCTATCACGTGCGGGGGCTTGGGCTTGCGGAGAGCCCGGCCAGCGGGGCCGTGACGTTTTATCCGAGCGGGCGCGCCGCCAGCCCGGCGACGATCACGTTGAGCAATGCGAGAGGCGAGCGGTTCCGGATCACGGTGAGCCTGGTGGGCCGCGTGTCGATCTGAAAAACGGCGCGAGGCGAGGGTCATGAACGAGCGGGGGTTCAGCCTGATCGAGGTCATGGTAGCCATGGTGGTGTTGGCGTTCGGATTGCTGGGCGCCATGGCCTCGTTCCAGTCGGCGGACCACGGATTGCAGGAAGGCGCCAAAGGGACTCAGGCGCTCGCCTTGGCCGAGTCCCGCTTGGAAGCCAAGCGGGCGACGCCGTGGCAGACGCTGCTGTCCGATGACATGAACGCAGATGGGGTGCCGGATGTCGTGATGCATGACGATGGGCAGCCGCCGGATCGGGTGTCGGGTGACGGGATCTTTACGGCGGGAACCGAGACCGAGGGGATCAGCCTGATCTGGACCGTTCAGCCTGACCGGAGCGGACGGCTACAGCATGCCGCCTCCGTCGTGATTCTGGCGGCTGCGTCCTATTCGTTGCCGAATGGACAACGCCGAACCATCCGTTTGGGAACGCTGCGGGCGAATCCGGTGTATGTCGGTCTGTGACCGCAGGCGCGAGGCTCGAGGCGAGTGGCGAGAGGGGAGCGCCAAAGGGACAATGTCTAACCCGTGTCCAACCCACGTCTGTGATCGCCCGGAGCCTTTGCCTCTTGCCCCGAGCCCCTGGCCTCTAGCCAGCCGTGATGCGGCTGGCGTCTGCCTCGCTGAACTGTTGATTGCGATGGCGGCGGGCGCGGTGGTGCTCGCGGCCACGTTGCAGTCCTTGCATCATCTGCAGCAGCGGTTCTGGTCCCAGCAGGCCACGATCCTGGGGAATCAGGATGTGCGCATCGGGTTGGAGATCATGGAATCGGAGTTCCGACAGGTGGGCACAGCAGGCGCGAGCCAGAACGCGGTTCTCAGGGCAGGGCCGCAAACCGTCGAGTTCACCGCGAATCTGGCCTCACTGGAGACGGCTCTGACCGAGCCGGTGTCGCCCTGGCAGCTCGATCTGTCCGTGGCCGATGGCAAGGATTGGCCAAAGGACAAGAAAGTCGTCGTCTGCGCGCAGGACCGGTGCGCCGAGACGAAGCTGGCCCGGAACGGACGGGCGAACCGGCTCGTTCTCACCGGTGCCCTCGGTCAGGCATTTCCGGCCGGCAGTGTGGTGCGCGTATCGAACCATGTCCGGTACTACCTCGGAACCGATCAGAGCGGTGGGACCAGCCTCATGCGCATGGTGGACGGAGGGGCCAACCCGTTGATCGGCAATGTCCGGGCATTTGGCCTGCGATACCTGGATCGCGAGGGAAAGATCACACAAGACCGGGCCCGCGTAGCCCGAATTCGAATCGAACTGGCAGTCGGTCCCCGTGCTCCAGCGGTCTCGCGGGAAGTCGGGCTGCGCGGCCGGTGAACAACGGGGCTTCCTGAACAAGCTGAGGTGACTTATGGTTCCACGGAACAACGAACGAGGTGCAGCGCTGATCATGGCGGTGCTCATCATCATCGTCCTCTCCATGCTCGGCACGGTGTCGCTGACGCTCGCGACGCACGAGGTCGACGGGCTGAAAGCGGTGCGCGAGGAGGCGGCCGCCCGGCACCTGGCAGAGGCGGGGGCCGATGTGGTCATGAGCTGGTTCCATGCGCCGTCCACCCTCAGAGCCGACCCCCTCGGGTCCGCCGCGGCGGCTCTCTTCCGTCCGCGCTTTGAGCTTGCGGGCACCGGGCCCTCGTTCTTCGACGCCTCAGGCGCGTCCCAGTTTGTGGGGTCGCCAGACGCGCCTGATCTGCTCATCGATGCCTCGCGGCCAGGGGATGATCGGCTGCTGAATGATCCGGCGACGGGCTGGTTCCGCGCCCTCCATTCGCTCGGTCGGGTGCTGAGCCTGAGGGTGTACCGCCCGACGATTCCGGGTCTGCTCTGCACCGTGGAAGTCACGGCGCAGTCCGGCGGCGTGACGCGGACGATCAGCCTGGAACTCGGCGCGCGCCCCCTGCTGCCGGTTCGCGCGGCGGTCCAGGCCGGGGCTTCGGGACCAGAGCAGACGGTCCCCGGCCCACTCCCGGTCCTGGCGCACTGGGGCGATGTGAAGTGGAGCGGGAACGTCCGATTGGGGCCTCTGTCATCCGTGCCGGTCAAAACCGGTCTAGCCCCCGTCACAGGCCAGGCCTACTCCGAGATGTCCCGGCGGGAAGACCGGTGGCTTGAGTACTGGATCGGAGGCTTCGCGTTCCTCGACCCGTCGCCGTTCGGATCGGTCGAACCGCCGTCGAACGTCCATACGCGGCAGGATCCGTTGCCCGGGTTGAACCAGGATCGCTGGGACTACGAGCATCTGAAACAGCAAGCGCTGCTGTATGGGACCTATTATGCGCGCGGCGCCGACGGACTGCTCTATCGGAACGGCACCGTTCAGCCGGGGCAGGGCCTGTCTGCCGACGAGGCCGTTCGCTCGACCGCCGTCGGCGATCACCTTGGGCTCGTCTTCGTGGACACACTGGACGGACAACCGCCGAGTCCGACCAACCTAGGCACGGTGACGCTCGAGCCCGACTATATGGAAGGGCTCTTCGTCATCAATGCTCATGTGCACGTCCGACCCAAGGGTGCGGGCCGATCAGTCCCGGCGCTCAGTCCGCCGGCTGAGGGCCAGCGCTCGCTGGCGACACGGATCCCCGTGCAGCTCAGCCAGGTGCATCTGAACGGCGTGCTGTACACGACAGGCACCATTCAGAGCGACGAGCCGTTCCGAATCTATGGTGCCCTCATCGCCGAGGGTGGAATATCCCCGCGTGACCTCTCAAGCACTTCAAGCCCCATCGAGGTCTGGTACACTTACGAACTACGGGAAGGCCTTTTGCGCGGACTCCCGTTGGTGTACGTGGCGCCCGGCACCTGGAGCGAACGCTAACACGTGCCGCGACGGGGGCTGAAGGTTCCCCTACGCCAAAATTTGTCCCAAGAGACCGCCGCCAAGGCAGGCTCCTCGTCAAGTCAAAGCATTTTTCTTGATTTTTCGTGGCTTTGAGTCTCTCATACCTGAGGGACAAGAGGGCACAGGCCTTGCTTCACTTCAATAGAATGATGTGTCACCTCTTGAACCAGTGCGGCAACTCAGCCCGAACACCCCAGGGCGGGTTTACGCTCATCGAGCTGATGGTGGTGGTCGCGCTTGTCGCGATCATTGCCATCCTCGCCGTGCCGAACTATTTGGAGTGGACGGCGAAAGCCGCACTGAAGGACGGAACGCAGGAGCTGGCGAACACGATGAACCTGGCCCGGATGGCCGCGATGAATCGGAATCAAACGGTGACCGTCACGTTCTCCGGCGGTGGTACGGCTCGTGTGCAAGCGACGGTGATCGACGGGTCCGGCGGCACTGTGATCCCGCCGGTCGTGCTGCGTCGAGAGGTCATTGCCTGGACGAGCCTTCCGGCCGGTTCCACATCGGTCACGTTCAATTCGTTGGGGCTTCGCTCGGGCGGGCCCGCCGGGAATCTTCAGTTCACCCTGCAGAACAATCGGGGCCTGGTGTATGCGATGCAAATTACCCAATCGGGCAAGGTCCGGTGGTGCGCGGCGCCAGCCTGCTCATGACCGGAACGCGGAAAGAGGAACGATGAACGCTGAGTTGAAGAGATCGCCATTCAGCATTCAGCGTTCAGCATTCAGCGTTGAGCAGGGCGGCTTTTCGCTGCTCGAAGTCATGATCGCCATGATGGTGCTGGCGGTGGGGCTGCTCGCGGTCGCCGGCATGCAGGGCATGTCGATCACCCGGAACGTGGATGCGGGCGAGATCAGCGTCGCAACGAACCTGGCCGCCGATATCGTCGAGCGCATCCGATTCAACCGGGCCAACGTGACGGCCTACAACAACATTGATACCGGCAATACGGCTACACAACCGCCCACAACACAACCGCAGGCCAGGGGGGATTACAACGAATGGCGGCAGCGGTTGGACAATTCGCGGTTGACGAGCCTGCGCGGTCGCGTGACCGTCCTCAATCCGCTCGGTCCAGCGACGCTGAACCAGAGCGAGGTCGCCGTCAACCTGACCTGGACGGGGAGAGCCAAAGAGGGCGTGGCGGGACCCCGGACTCGAAATCTGACGTTGGTGACCGTTGTGACACCCGAATGAAGCAAGGGAAGGCAAGGGGCGAGAGGCACGAGGCGATGGGCGTTGTCAGACACAGACTAGGAGTGGCGCGAGTTGCAGCTCGGCGCGACGAACACCTGCGCAACGAAGCCGGCGCGACGCTGACCGAACTGATGGCCGGCGTCGTCATCACCCTGCTGGTGGCCGCTGCGGGGTTCACCGTGCTGACCAGTTCCGAGAAGGCGGCGACGGTGAACGAGCAGACGGCGCAGACGCAGCAGAACGGCCGGGTCGCCATGGAGCTGGTGGCGCGTGACCTGAAGATGGCGGGGTTCGGCCTGGTCAGCGGCGGCGGAACGATCAACAATTGCACCGCTGCCGGCAGCACCGTGCCGATTCTGCCGTTGGACAACACCCCGGCCGGCGCGGATACCGGACCTGATTCGGTCCGGCTCGTGGTGCCCACGCGGCTCTCGACCTTGAACGGGCAGCATCCGGCGGCCCCGCCGGCGGCCATCACGCAGCTCGCGCTGCAAGCCGGCGCGGTCGCGTCGATGGGGATCACGACGAATCAGTCCGTGTCGGTCAACGGCGCGGCGAGCGGGAACATTCAGTCCATCGCCGGCGATACACTGACGCTGACCAATCCGATCGCGGCGCCCGCGTTGTTCCCGGGCGGGACCGTGGTGTACTGGATGCAGTGCATCACCTATGCGATCACGTCGAATGCGACCAAGTGCGCGGGCAGCGGACCGTGCCTTCTGCGAGGCATCCGCGATACCACCGTGGCGGACATCAACCTCGATCCCAACATGGTCCCGATCGCGGACGGGATCGAGGACTTGCAGTTGGCCTACGCCTGCGACGGGTGCACCGGCACGGCGGTGCCGGACGGGATCGTTGATGATCAGAATGCGAACGGCAACTTCGACGCGGGCGATTTCATCTCGAACAACGCCTGGGCGACCGCGCCCATGACGCCCGAGAAGATCCGGCTGGTCCGCGTCACGGTCGTGGCGCGGCAGCCGCGCGAGGATCTGGGCCTGGGCGAGGGCAAGAGCGAGGTCCAGGCGACGGGGCCGGTGATCGTGGAGGACCACAATCCTTCCAGCGACGCCGGGTTTGTCTCCTCCGAATACTCGCACTTCCGCCGGCGGGTCCTGACGCGGACGGTGCAGCTCAGAAATGTGGGGCTCTAAATGCTCGTGACGCGCCTGCGCGCTGAGGCGCTCCGGCGCGCAAGCGCGTGACGCGTGATACGGAAACAGTCGAGGGCCATCATGACAATCCGAAATTCTCTTCACCCATTACGGACGACGCATCACGCATTACGTGCCCATGAGCGTGGCGTGGCGCTGATCACGGTGATGCTCTTGTTGATCGTGCTGACGGTGATCGGCATCGCCTCCGTGACCGTGACGGGCCTGGAAAACCGCATGGCCGGGTTCACCCGGACCGGCGAGGCCGGATCGAGCGCCGCAGAATCCTGTCTGGGGACGGCCGTGAAAGTCATCCAGGATACCATTGACGCCGGAACCCTTCCGACCACCTACCTCAGCAACGCCACGCCGGCGGGCCCCGTACCGCAGACCAATTCGACGACGCTCGAGCAGGAGATCATGGGCCAGTCCGACAACAACGGGGATATGCCGGATTCAGTGCCGAACACGCTGGTCACGGTCAATAATTTCACCGTGCGAGGAGACATCGACCGGCTATACGTCGCACCCAGAGCGGGCGGATCCATGCAGATGTTCGGCGGCTATGAAGGCGCGGCGGGCGGCACCGCAGGGGGCGGCGTGGACATCATGTACCGCATTGATTGCGTGGCCAGCAACGTCGCGACGGGCACCAGTAGCCGGATCACCGCCGTGTATGCCTGCACGGCGACCGGCGAGTCCTGCCAGCGGAGGATTTAGCTGGCCGTGCCGCCAGGCTCTTGCCCTCTTCCTCCATTCTCGCTCTTTTCCACACCAGAGGCTGAGCGCGTCCGCCCCGTAACCATGCAGACCACCGAGATGATGGGCGATCGGATCGTCGGCAGGATGAGGCTGCTGTTAGCGACCTCGGCGATGTTGATCGTCTATGTGGATCCCTCCGAACCCGATGACTCCTTCGTGGTGACGTTTCTGACCCTCCTGCTCTACGTGCTCTATAGCGTCGCGTTCCTGAGTCCCGTTCTCCACGGCGCCCTGCGATTATCGGTCAAGTTCGAGCACTGGATCGATCTGCTCTGGTGTGCCGTGTTGATGGCCCTCAGCCACGGTTCGAGCACCATCTTTTTCGGCTTTCTCTTCTTCATCATCCTGGCCGCCTCCTTTCGCGCCGGCTACGACGCCGGCGTGCAAGTGGTCGTCGCGTCCACGGTCCTCTTCCTTCTCATCGGGTTCGCCACGGCTCCCCAATGGCGTGAGGTTGAATGGAACCTGTTCCTGCTCCGCGCCATCAGTCTGGTCGTCATCGGCTACATGATCGCCTTGTGGGGCGGAACGGAGATGCTGTCCGCGCGTCGCCTGGCGCTGCTAAAGGACCTCACCTCGCTGTCGAACCCGCGCTTCGGCATCGACCACACCATCGGCCTGATGATGGAGCGCCTCCGCAGCTTCTACGACGCCGAGTCGTGCCTGTACGTGAGCGCGGACCCAGCGAGTAACGGCTATACCCTGCGCCGGACCTCCACCAGCGGCTCAGAGCCGATCGCCCGCCCTGCGCCGCTCGCCGACGGGCTGACCCACATGCTGCTCGCCCTGCCGGCCTCCTACGCGATGGTCTACTTCGGCAAGGTGCCGGTCTGGGCTCGGTGGTCAGGTCGTCGCGCCGACGCCTATACCTATGATTGCGTGAACCGCGCGCGCGTGGAGGCCAATCCGGATGAAAGCGAGAAATTCGCCGCATTGCTGGATGCCGAATCGTTCGTGACCGTACCGGTCTTCGCCCACGGCCAGACCCTCGGCAGGCTGTTTCTAACGGCTCGCCAGCGCGGAGCCTTTCACGAGCCGGACATCGACTTTCTCCTTCAGGTCGTCACCCACATCATGCCGGTGATTGACAACATCCGGCTGGTGGACCGGCTAGCGTCGGATGCCGCCAATGAGGAACGCCGCCGGATCGCGCGCGACATCCATGACAGCGTCATCCAACCCTATATCGGGCTGCAAATTGGGTTGGGCGCGCTCCGCCAGCAATGTGCATCCAGCACCCCGCAACTCAGGGAGTCCGTCGAGCGATTGCTGCAAATGACCGACGTCGGCATCAAGGACTTGCGCCGCTACGTCCTTCGCTTGAAGACCTCCGATCAGCACGAGGACAGCCTCTTGGCGGCCGTGCAGCGATTCACGGCCAAGTTCTCGGAGGCCACCGGCATCCAGGTCCAGGTCGAATCGGAGGGGAACACCGCCATCAACGACCGGTTGGCGGCGGAGGTTTTTCAAATGGTGGCCGAAGGGTTGAGCAACGTGCGGCGACACACCCGTGCCTCGCGCGCGATGATCGGCCTGGCATGTCGGAACGGCCATCTCGCGCTGCGGATCGAGAACGATGGAGGAGGGGACCCCTCAGTCGGCCCGTTCACGCCACGGTCCATTGCCGAGCGCGCACAGGCCGTCGGAGGCCACGTCCGCGTCGATCAGAACGGCAATGGGGTGACCCGCGTGACGGTGGACATTCCCCTGTGACCACAGGCGCTATGACCGTAAACGAACCGCAGCCGATCCGCGTCCTGCTCGTGGACGACCACGCCGTCGTCCGTGCCGGTCTTCGGATGCTGCTCGAAAGCCGGCCGGGCCTGACGGTGGTCGGCGAAGCGGGCGATCGCCCCACGGCCCTGGCCATGGCATCCAGGGAACGGCCCGACATCATCCTGCTGGACCTGGATCTCGGAGGCGACTCGAGCGTGGAGTTTCTCCCGGACTTGCAGGCCGCCGCGCGGGGCGCGCGTGTGATCGTGCTCACCGGTCTGCGAGATGCTGCCGTCCACCGGCGCAGCATCGAGCTCGGGGCGGTCGGCCTCATCTACAAGGAGAACGCGGTCGAGGTGCTCATGAGGGCGATCGAGAAAGTGCTGGCCGGTGAGATGTGGCTGGAGCGCTCCTTGATGGCCAGCTTGATTACGGAGCTGCGCGCCGAGACGGCCCCTCAGGCCTCGGACCCCGAAGCAGCCAAGATCGCCAGCCTCACGGAACGGGAGCGCGAGGTCATCGCGCTCATCGCCGAAGGGTTGCGGAACAAGCAGGTCGCCGATCGCCTCAGCATCAGTGAGATCACGGTCCGTCATCATCTCACGTCCATCTTCCGGAAGCTGGGGGTCTCCGACCGCCTGGAACTGGCTCTTTATGCCCATCGCCAGAACCTGGCAAGACGGCCCCCTCCCTGAGACCCTCCCCCCGGGGACCCGTTGCTGTAACCAATGCAATGGGTATGGGGGAGGGGAAGGTGGGGGCGGCACGAATGTGCCATAAAGATCCGAGTCATGGTGGCATCATTTTACAGAAACACCTGGGCGCACCGGACGATGCCGGAAACATAAGACGCTTATATCCTTTCTACAGGAACAGGAATAAGAGAGCTTGAAGACAATCCGTAGCCCGCAACGGACCAGGATCAAGAGAGGGATCGCCATGAGCAATGCCGAGATCAGTAGAAGTCAAAAACCAGGACCGCTTCGGCGAGGCATGGTACGAATACTCGTGCTGGTCCAGCTCCTGGCGCTGGGGGCTCTCCTGGTGGAAGGCTCGCCCATCGGCGTCGTGGCGGACGGCTGGGCCCAGGCGCCCGTTTCCGGCGCCGACCAGTTTCTGTCCGGACACATCCGCGCGGTTGGATCGAAGACCATTCGAATCGACAGCAAAGAGTACCCTTTGGACCCGAAAGTCACCATCACGGACCTCGTGAAGAAGCACCGGAGTCTGAAGGACCTCAAGCCGGGCACCCCTGTCTGGTTCCATCTCACGAAGGGACGGATTGATCGGATCATCCTCGACGAACCGAGTTAAGCGTGACCAAGACGCAAAACTGAAGGAGAGACTGCGGAAGAACGGAGGGGCGCGACGAGAATGAACACGGAGGCAGCCATGAAACGCCGGACCATCGCAATCGGATCGAGCTTGGCCTTTCTGCTTGCAGGCATGCTGTGGCAACCGAACGAGGCCACAGCCCAGTCGATGGTGAACTACCAAGCAGTGCCGCCGTTCGTGGCGACAGCCGTGACTCCGAACGTGCTGCTGCTGTTGGACAAATCGGGCAGTATGGGAAAGCGGGCCTACTGCGATTTGTCGAGCGGGGCGAGTGATTACTCGTCCTGTCCGGCCTTCGACGAAAAATTGACCTACGTGGGCATCTTCGACTCGATGAAGTGTTACACGTATGATGCCACCGACACCCGGTTCGAGGTGAGCGCGACGGCCAAGGGCGCGCCGGCAGTCGGAGACCCGGCCGTATCGGGTAAATGCGCCAGCGCCGACTGGGACGGCAACTTCCTGAACTGGGTCACCACGCGCCGTATCGACTCCGTCAAGCTTGCACTGATCGGGGGAAGTTGCGCCGTCGCTCGAAACTCGGACGGCACCTGTCCGCCCTCCGGGTCCCCCGCCAAGGTCACGATCAAAGGCGTGAACAAAAACGTGTATTCCAGCGGGCGGACGGTGTCGACACCGGGGCTTCCGACCGGGAGCGGACCCAAAAAATCCAACGGTCGGGTTCCCTCTGCTGTCGAGGGGAGCGCGAGCACCTTGTATTTCCATGTGATGGGGGGAGACGGAGGCTCCGGCTGGTTGACGGGGTCCTTCTGCGTGAGCAATAGCACGACCAAGCCTAACGAGACAGGGAGCTGCGACAACTGGAACGGCAGCACTACCGCTGACCAAGAGACGTACGTCATCCGGGCCGCCTGGGACTTTGAACAGCGGGGGTTGATCCAGGAGGCCGGGGCGCGCGTGCGGTTCGGGCTGATGCAGTTCAAGGGCAACGACGGCGGGTTCGTCACGGTTCCGATCGGTTCGAAGCAGACGATCGCCTGGAACGGCACCACGGTAACGACCCGCGATAACAACACCGCGGCGATGATTCACTCCATCGAGGAAGTGGACAACCAGGGCAACACCCCGCTCGCCGAAACGCTGTTCGAAGCGACCCGCTATATCGCGCAGGTCGATTCCTATGTGTTTCCTGACGCCAGCTACAATACCTACGTCTATCCACTCGCCTTTACGCCGGGCAAGGCCATGGGTACGTATGGCACCGGCTCCATGGGTTCCGGAGGTGCTGGCGAGATCGACGTGTTGACGGGCACAGAGTCCTGTCCGAGTGGCTATCTTACCGGCGCCTGCGGCCGGGATCCCTTCTTTTATGGCAGCGATCATACGCCGGAGTGGGCCAAGCCATCGGCCCAAGTGCCCTGCTGCAAGACGTTCATCATCTTCCTGACCGACGGCGCACCGACGGAAGACCAGACGATCCCCAGCGCCCTGTGGGACTTCGGCCACGTGAGCAACGGCGGGCACGGAACCCACTGTCAGGGGGTCGGCTGCAACGGGCACCGGGACGACTATGGCTCAGGGTCCCACTATCTGGACGACGTGGCCTACTGGGCCCACATCACCGACTTGCGCGCGCCGGAGCTGCGGGTGAAGTCCGCGCCCGGCGTGAGTCCGGCTGTCGACGTCAAGCTGGACAACGGGCGTGATCTCCCAGGCTTTCAGAACGTGACCGTGTACACCTTCTTCGCCTTCGGCAACGACGACGGCCGTGAGCTTTTGATGGAGGCCGCCAAGTTGGGCGCCTTTTCAGACATCGCTTGCGACCGATCAACTTCGACGACGGCCGCGAACACCTACTGCGACCGGCCGGACAAGCAGGAAGAATACGACAAGGTGAACAACAACACCGGGCTGGATGGAGCCGATGGGATTCCGGACGCCTACTTCGAGTCGGCGACCGGGAACGACATGAAGGACAAGCTGCTGACGGCGGTCGCGAGCATCCTGCAACGCAGTTCCTCGGGCACCTCGATCTCGGTGCTGGCCACCTCCTCCACGGGCGAAGGGGCGCTCTACCAGGCGTTCTTCTTCCCGAGCGCGGTCGAGGGGTTGAACGAGGTGAAATGGCTCGGCTATCTGCAGGGGCTCTTCGTGGACGCGTTCGGCAACATTCGCGAGGACACCAACGGCGACGGGAAACTCATTTACACCCAGGACACCATCATCCGGTCCTGGTTTGATGCCGCGACCAACGAAGTCAAGGTGGACCGGTACACGGACACGGACGGGAACGGCAAGGCTGATTCCGCGACGCCGTCCGGAACGGTGACGCTGAAGGATATCGTCGGCATCTGGGAGGCCGGCGCGCGGCTGGCGAATCGGGATCCCGCGACACGCAAGATCCTGACCTGGGTGGACACGGATAATGACGGCAAGGTGGACACGGGCGAGCAGATGGCCTTCAGCACAGGCAACTCGGCGACCTTGGGGCCGTATCTGCGGGCGCAGTCGCCCCCCTCGCTCTATACGGCGGACAACATCATCAACTATGTCCGCGGCACGGACATCACCGGCTTGCGCGGGCGGCAGTTGACCGTGGGGGGCTCGCTCAAGACGTGGAAGCTGGGCGACCTGATCCATTCGACCCCCGTGGTGGTCGGCGCGCCGAAGGAGCGGTTCGACGTGCTGTACGGGGACGCCAGCTACACGGCGTTCTTTACCCGGTACAAGACCCGCCGCCAGGTGGCCTACGCGGGGGCGAACGACGGGATGCTCCACGCCTTCAACGCAGGCTACTTTCACAAGGGGGACGACCCGAGCACGACGAGCGTGGTCGAGCACGGCTGGTTTACCCGGACTCCGACCGACAACAGCAACGGCCCGCTGCTGGGCGATGAGCTGTGGGGCTTCATCCCCTATCAGCTCCTGCCGCACCTGCAGTGGCTGGCCGATCCCAGCTATCCCCATGTGTATTACGTGGATCTGAAGCCGAAGGTGACGGACGCGCGGATCTTCACGCCCGACACCGACCATCCGAACGGCTGGGGCACGATCCTGATCGGCGGGTTCCGGATGGGCGGCAGTTGCAAGAACTGCACGACCACGACCGGCGCGCCGGAGATGGTGGTGAACATCGGCGGCACGGACCGCTACTTCTACAGCGCCTACTTCGTCCTGGACATCACGAATCCGGAGGTGGATCCGAAGCTGCTCTGGAGTTTCACCGACATCGACCTGGGCCTCACGACGAGCTACCCCGCGGTGGTGCGCGTGAGTGCCTTGACCAACGCGACGACCGACAATACCAACGCGAAATGGATCATCGTCGTCGGCTCCGGCCCGACGGGGTACACCGCAGACAGCGGCCAGGAAGGCCGGCTCTTCGCCCTGGAGATGCCCAAACCGTATGTGGCCGGCAGCAGCCTGGCCGTCACCAGCTTCAAGTCCGGCTCCTCCAACTCGTTCATGGGGGATCTGATCACCCTGGATGCCAATCTGGACTATCGGTCGGACGCCGTGTACGCGGGCAGCGTGATCAACAACGGCAGCAGCCCGAAGTGGGCGGGCAAGATGTTCCGCCTCACGATGGGCACGACCGCTCCGCTCGGCGGACAAACGACCGTGGCCAGTTGGGGGTATGGGAACAAGCCCACGGTCGTGCTGGCCGATTTTGCCTGCACGCCGACGCCGTGCAGCGGAGCGACC
>Ga0209172_10002307_pt1 | contig 34422 bp, 29 predicted proteins | sample LarsenN4metaG_FD_184113 | JGI IMG/M metagenome (GOLD analysis project Ga0209172, IMG submission 184113) | Hot spring sediment bacterial and archeal communities from British Columbia, Canada, to study Microbial Dark Matter (Phase II) - Larsen... ... | reverse complement strand
AAGAGTCCGTACCCTTGCCGAGCATTGACCAGACCAGTGTCGCGTACAAGGCACGTATAGTATGGAGACCAAAGAGAGCAGTTGAAGTCGCCCACGAGGATTTTGGGGGCCGGCAACTGTTGGATGGCTGCGGCCGCCTCGCGCAAGTGCTCGTTGCGGCAGGGGAAGGAATTCCTACGCAATGGTGCGCGTGGATGCACGCCGAGCAGCCATAGCTTGCCATCTCCGAGCCTAACCCTGGCCCGGATGGCCGGGCGGCGGTCCACCCTCGAATAGATGACTTCGCATTTGTCGAGGGGGATGCGACTGTACAGCGCGATTCCCCACCCTCGCGGATGGGGCTCGGTTATGGAGTAGGGAAAACGATCCAGGAGGATCTTGAGTGCATCGACCCATCCTTGAGTCGCCTCTTGAATCATCAACACATCTGGCTTGACTTCCTGGACGAATTCGCGCAATCGAGCATAGTCAGTATTCTTGCAATCCACATTGATAAAGAGCAGTCGTACCATATATTCATCCTGATATTCATCCTGCTGACGGACCTGAGTCCTGCTTGATGGCACATACCATGGCAGAATGACGGCCAGATTGATGCCCATGCTGATCAAGGCTAGCAGTGACCAGCTCCATACTTGCGCCACATTGAACACCAGCCAACAGAACCCAGCCAGGATCAGCCATTGCAGTTTAAAGTGGGAAGTCAGTTCACAATACTTGTAGCGGTGCCCAAGAAATCCGGCCAGGCTTCCCACCAGTACGATGATCAAGAGCAGCTGGACGATCATAAGCGCCGCGCCAATGATTTCTCTCCTTTGCAATAGAGGGACAGAGGGCTGGTGCATGCCCACGGGAACCGCTACACCACTGTCTGCCACCGCATTATAGGCCGAGGGATGGAGCGACACAAGGCCGATCAAGGGCTGATGCCACGCTCCTCACGGCTCGGCAGCGTCTCCCAAACCACCATTTCCCTTGCCCCTTGAGGGGCATAGGCACCAGGTTACGCTGCTTACCCCCAGGCTCGTCGAGGCATAAGTTCCCCCCTCCCGCCGGGGGAGGGTCAGGGTGAGGGCAGTGGAGAGAAAGGGCGAGACGCAGGCCCCGGCACGACCACGCCACACACTGACGCACACCCCTCCAGGTAACCGGAGTTGACAACGCACGGTCCCCGGTGCTAGGCTTGGCTCTCATTTCTCGGGCGATTGATGTGGGTAGACAATAGATCGGCGATCATACCGCTCGACGGCGCTACGGAGGGGCCATCCCAATGACGGCTATCGGCATCGATCTGAGCTCGATAGGCTTTCTTCCCCCTCGCTTGTTCTATCACCCGCGCTTCCTCCAGAGGCCCCAGCTCCTCACACGCCCATAACGCCTCCTCCCAGCAGGACTGACTGGGGGAGGTACGGTCACGGCACGTCCCCTTCCCCCTAGCGTGGGGGAAGGTCGGGATGGGGAGGCAGGGCCGCTCGTCCCACCCCCGCACGGCACCAGCTCCCCCGTCATAGGGGAGGGGTAGTTTACCTCCCACAGTCAGCCCGGAAGGGGGGAGCAGGTTCAGATTTTGCCGTGGTCGTCCCAGGTCCGTCATGAGCCTTTGTGGTCTTGTCACGACTCTTAACCTATCGCTTATTCTGGACAGGAGGACCGGCATGCCGAGATGCCTCGGGAATGTGTACCGCTTCGCGAGCTTGATGACCCTCCTACTGTGGACCCTCGCCCTGCCCTGTGCGGAGGCAGCCGCATCGGCCCCTGTGTACGGCGGGCATGCCACCGTGCTCAATTACGCCTATCCCGAAGTGTGGGACCCCCACCTGGCGGGCACCCTCGGCGCCTTGGGCTCCATCAGTCCTCTTTACAACCAACTGGTCGAATTCAACCCGCTCAAACCGAGCGAGGTCATCGGCGACCTCGCCAAGCGCTGGGAGGTCTCAGTTGACGGCCTGGCCTATACCTTCTACCTGCATGACAACGTGGCATGGTGGGACGGCAAGGACCTCACCGCCGACGATGTAGTCTTCAGCCTCAAGCGCATGATCGAATCGGGCAAACCGCGGCCGCGTGTGGGTCTGCTGCGGCCGTACATCAAGTCCGTCGAGGCGATCGATCGCCATACCGTGCGCGTCATCCTCAATTACCCGGCCCCGGCCTTCATCCAATTCCTCGCCGTCGATTACATGAAGATCGTCCCGAAGCATCACATCGAAGCCGGCAACGACATTAACATCTGGGAGCAAATCCTCGGCAGCGGTCCGTATCGGCCGAAATCGGCGCGGCGCGGCGACTCTGTGGTGCACGAGAAAAACCGCACCTACTTCAAGGCCGGGCGGCCGTACCTCGACACGCTGACCATCGTCGCCATCGCCGATAAGGGCACGGCAGCGGCCGCCATCAAAACCGGCAAGATCCAGATGACCACCGCCGTGAGCGGCCTCGAAGTCGATGACGTCTTAAAGCTCGAGAAGGAGCTGAAGGGGAAATACACGCTCTACTGGCAACCGGCCAACAACGTCGAGCATTTCTTCCCCAATGTCGAGCGTGAACCTTGGAAGGATCTGCGGCTCATCAAAGCGCTGCGGCTGGCCACCGACCGCTATGAAATCCAGAAGGCCTTTGGCTCCGGCTACTACGAACTCGGCGCCCCGTTCCCGGTGGGCTCGTGGTACGGCAGCACCGCCGAGGAGCTGGCGAAATACCCCGGCTATAGCCGGCCGAAAAAGGCGGACATCGACATGGCCAAAGCCCTACTCAAAGAGGCCGGCTACGACCCTCCGTCGAAACTGGGCAAACGCACCCTCACCGTGCCCATCGTGTTGTATTGGCCCGACGTGGCCCAACTCTGGGCGGCGCAGATGCGGCGCAACCTCGGCCTCGAGATCGAGATCAAACTGGTCGACGTCCCCACCGCGGTGAACACCTGGGTGTCGGGCGATTTCGACCTCGGCAGTTGGGGTTACGGCTATAACATCACCGACCCGGACGACTACGTCACGGCGATCTACGGCCCTGGGTCTCGGAACTATACGCGTTGGAAGCACCCCGACTTCCTCAGCATGCTCGACGCCCAGCGCAGTGAGCTCGACCCCGAGAAGCGCAAGCAGATCCTCCGCAAAATGGACGAATTTCTGCTCGCCGTCGAGGAGCCGTATGTGCCGCTGTTCTGGGCCAAGCGCAATTACATCGTGAGCGATAAGGTCAGGACCGAGGCCGGGCCATTCGTGCCAGCCGACACCATCCAGGTGATGCTGAAGCAGGAACACTGGTGGTTAGAAAAATAGTGCTGAGTGCTGAGGCCTGAATGCTGAGTTCGTGAGCCGTTATGACCGGTTTTCACTTGGTCTTGTCTTACTCGATGTCTTGGTGCCTGGATGTCTTTTGGGGAAGTGCATCGTGCTCTATATCGCCAAACGCACGCTGTTATGCCTCCCCGTCATGCTGGTCGTGACGGTATTGGTGTTCCTGTTGATGCGCGTCATTCCCGGCGACCCGGCGCTGCTGATCCTCGCCGGATCGGGCGAGGGCTCGGTCAAACAGGAAGATTTGGACAACCTCCGCCGTGAGTTGGGAACCGACAGGCCGCTCCACGTCCAGTATGGCACGTGGATCTGGGGGCTCTTGCGGGGCGATTTCGGCACCTCGCTGTTCTACCGCACGCCGATCATCCGAGAGATCGGGCCGCGCGTCCCCGCCACCCTGGAGCTGGCGTTTTTGGCGGTGATCATCAGTTTTATTCTAGCCGTGCCATTGGGCGTGCTGTCGGCCGTCAAGCAGGACCGTTGGCTCGACTACGCCGCCCGGCTGTTCACGTTTACCGGCATCAGCGTGCCCATCTTCGTCATCGGCCTGACGGTGATCTACGTCTTGGTACGGCTCTTCGACTGGCTGCCGCCCATGGGCCACGCCTTCCTCTGGGAGGACCCATGGACCAACCTGCAGCAGATGATCTTCCCCACCCTGGCGTTGGCCTTCTTCGAATTGAACTTCACGGCGCGCGTGACGCGATCGGCCACGCTAGAGGTCCTGCGGGAAGACTATATCCGCACGGCGCGCGCCAAAGGCCTGCGAGAAGAGCGGGTCGTCTTCCTCCACGCCCTGCGCAACGCGTTTTTATCCATCGTGACGGTGTCCGGTTGGTCGTTGGCTCGTCTCTTGGGGGGAACGATCATCATCGAGCGCATCTTCCTCGTGCCCGGCATGGGGACCCTGCTGTTGGAATCGATCACCGCCCGAGATTACACCCTGATCCAGGCGATCGTTCTGGTCTATGCCGTCGTCGTACTGGTGGTGAACCTCGTCGTCGATGTGCTCTACGCCTGGCTCGATCCGAGGATTCATTATGCCTAGCGCCTTGCCCGGCGCCAAGAATGGCGAAACCCTCGCCCTGCCGCAAGCCTACCCCTACGGCCGATGGGGGGTGCAGGCCCGGCGCGCCGTCGCCACCTTCGCGCGCAAGAAGCCGCTGGGGCTCGTCGGTGGAATCATCCTCCTGCTGTTGGTGTTGATCGCCGCCTTTGCCCCCATACTCGCCCCGTTTGATCCCTACGAGGTGCACGTCCTATACAAATATTCCGCTCCGGGAACGCTCTATGAAGAGACCGGCCAGCGCTTTTGGCTGGGGGCCGACCAGCTGGGGCGCGACACCTTAAGCCGTCTGATGTACGGCGCCCGGGTGTCGCTGTACGTCAGCCTGATCAGCGTCGGCATCGGCGTGACCCTGGGGGCGCTGGTAGGCGTCATGAGCGCCTACTTCGGGGGCGTCGTCGATCTGATCGTGCAGCGCACCGTCGACAGCTTGATGGCCTTTCCGGCCATCATCCTGGCCTTGGCTATCGTGGCCATCGCCGGGGCGTCGTTGCGCAACGTCATCTTGGCCTTGATCGTCCTCCTGATGCCCGCCGCAGCGCGCGTGGTGCGGGCTCAAGCTTTGGCCGTCCGGGAGATGGACTATGTGCTGGCGGCGCGCGCTGTGGGAGCAGGCCCCTGGCGCATCATCTTCCAGCACATGGTGCCGAACTGTGCCGCGCCCTATATCGTATTCGCCACAGCGAACCTGGGCTATGCCGTGGTGGTCGAGGCGGCGCTCAGTTTCTTGGGAGTAGGGACGCCGCCGGACGTGCCGTCGTGGGGAGGGATGTTGTCTATCACCGGGCAAAAATACGTGGAGGTCTCGCCCTGGCTGGTGGTCTTCCCCAGCCTCGTGGTCAGCATCGCCGTCTTCGGGTTCAACCTGCTCGGCGATGCCCTGCGCGACATCTTTGATCCCAAACTCAAGGGGGGGCACCCGACCCGGTTGCGCATCGATCCTGCGGAGCCCCTTGGAAAAGGCGACCCCGCATGAGCCCACCTCGATCCCATGGACGTCGACATTTCCTAACGAGGCCTCAACTGCTGACCCGCTGTGAAGCCCCCTAGCAGGGGGCCTGTCCCTGCCATAACTCCCCCCTACGGGCATAGACGCCAACTTCAGCGGTGGGAGGCACCGCTGCTCCCCTCTCCCCCCTCACCCCGCCCGCTCCCGGCGGGGGAGGGAGCCTGAAATTGGCGCTTATGCCCCACACGGCTGAGAGTCGCTCGGTCGAGGCCTTTGCCCCCCGGAGCCTTTCTCCCCTTCGAGAGTCCTCAGCCTGCGACACTTTTATTCCCCCTGTCCCTCCGGGAGAGGGTGGGGTGAGGGCCAGATAGCACCGTGGAACAGCGCTGTCGGTGGTCACCTGCCCTACACTGTTCTGAGAACTGCTCTAGGCTGCGGGCCGTTCGCAAGCCAGCATGGTAAGGAGGAGGCGATGCCGCGGAAATCGTTTCTCGCCATTATCATGGCCACGCTCCTGGGCGTCATGACCTTTTCTCTCGGGGCCGTCGACGCCCACGCCGCGGAAGCCAAGCGCGGCGGCACGCTGCGCATCGGCTATTGGTAGGATATGACCGGTATGGACCCGCATCTCTCAGGCGGCATCCCGGCAGTATACGTCATGCAGAATTTATTTCAAACGCTGGTGACCCTCGATGAGGAGATGGGGTTCGTCCCGGAACTGGCCACGTCGTGGGACATCCTCGACGATGGCCGCACTTACCTGTTTCATCTGCGCCAGGGGGTGCGGTTTCACGATGGTACACCGTTCGATGCACAGGCCGTGCAGTGGAACTTCGAACGCCTGCTGACTCCTGATGAAGCCGTCCTCATGCGTGGCTATTTCGCCAGCGTCGACAAGGTCGAGGCGGTCGACGCCCATACGGTCAAGGTCTCCCTCAAGCACCCCGACCAGACAGTGCTGTCGGCCTTGGCCAGTTACGCCCTGGCGGGATTCATGATGGTTTCGCCAACGGCCTACCAGCAATGGGGCAAACGCGAGCTGCGGCTGCATCCGGCCGGGACAGGTCCGTTCAAATTCAGCAAGTGGGAGCAGAATCACGTCATCATCTTGGAACGGAACCCAGACTATTGGAAGCCGGGCCGGCCTTATCTCGACCGCCTGGAATTCAAAATCATCAAGGAAGGGGTGACGCGCGCTACGGCGTTACGGCGTGGCGAAATCGACTTCGCCAACCGCCTGCCGGTCGAGCAGATCGGACTTGTGGACAAGGACGCGAAGATTCGGGTGCACAAAGGTCCGGACATGGCCTTGGTGTACACCAATTTCAACTTGAGCCGCAAGCCATTCGACGACATCCGGGTGCGCCAGGCCGTCGCCGGCTATGGCCTGAATCGCGAGGAAATCGCCAAGGCTACATTCCTAGGGCATGCACGGCCGTTGACCAGCATGATCCCGCCGGGGGCGCGAGGGCATGTGGATTTCCCCGAGCGCTATTCATACGACCCGGTGCGGGCCAAGGCTTTGCTCAAAGAGGCCGGGTTCGACGAGCGTCATCCGCTGCGTTATACACTGCTGGCCAACCCCTTCAACGTCACAGTGGCGACCATCATGAAGAGTCAGTTGGCGAAGATCGGCGTGGAGATGACCGTCGATGTGCCCGACCACCCCGCCTTCATCAAACGCCAACTCAGCGGCGAGTTCGATCAACAACTGACGCAATCCTACCCTTTCATCGACGTCGGCGAACGCTTGCGCATCTTCATGACCAAGGGCAGCGGCGGCCTCGACCTCGCCATGGCCAACGATGGCCAGGTCGATGCGCTGGTCGACCGCTATCGCCGGGCGCAGGACCCCACGTCGGCGCAGGAGCGCGCCGAGGCAGTCCTGCGCTACGTGGCCGACCAGGCGCAATTCCTGGGATTGACCACTATTCCGTTTTTCGATGCGGCGCGGGAGGAGGTCAAAGGCTTCAGATTCCGACGTCACCTCAAAGTTGAGTTCGAAACGGTCTGGTTGGAGCACTAGAGGCGCCGCTGGCCCTCTCCGGTGCCACCCCGCCCTCTGTCGGCGAGCCTAGAGCGGTTTCGGACCTGCCAGTGTTCTCCCCGCCGCCTTGTCGCCCTCACCCGGCCCTGTCCCAGAGGGAGAGCGGGAATATGTTCCCGGATATGGGCCGGCGGTGGAGTGGGGGGCAGCAATACGCGTGGGTGTCACGGCGGGGATGGAGTCATACCGAGCCGGACCGCTAATGGCCCGGCCCGGTACGGTCAGCGAAGTGGAGGCTTTATTGGGGGAGTTGCTGCCATTTCTTTCTGGCTTTCTGAGCCCCCGCTTTCGCCCTCTCCTTCGCCTGTTCCTGTTGCGCTGGGGTCATGGACTGCCATCTGTCTTCGGCCTTCTCCGCGCCCTGCTTATTCGGGGAGCTTTTGCCATTTCTGCCTGGCTTTCTGCGTCGCGGTTTTGCCCCTCTGCTTGGCTTGTTCCTGTTGCTCGGGCGTCATGGACTGCCACTTCTCATCAGCCTTTTTGGCGGCATCTGTCGCCCGCTCGGCCGCCTGCTCCTGCTGTTCCGGCGTCAATGACTGCCACTTTTCCTGACCTTTCTGCACACCCTGTTGAATACCTTTTTTGATGCCGGATTTCGTTGGCTGCGCAAACGCTACGCCGTCAGCCAGAAAGAATCCAGCCAACACGCCCACGAAAGCCAGAATCCACACCCGCTTTGACATGGCCGCTACCTCCTCACTTGGAAAGTTGCCCCTACGTTTACTACCGTGCTTGCGTACCTACATAATAGGCGAATGCATTCACCTTGTCGCGTAAAAAACGCATCGTGCAATGAGTATGCCGCACACCCTCGATCATCGCCCTACATCAATTTATCTAGGGAACTGGGATTGTTATGATCGAGACCGATCACATCGATAACGCTCTCACTGTTCGGAAAGAATTACAGTCTGCAGTAAGAATTACAATCACTGAGTGCTGAGTCTCTAAAAGCTGGGAAACACACCGATAAGAAAAGCATACAGGTGCATCCCAAGGAGGAAATAGCCGCGGTGACAGCCATTGACCCCCCCTGAACCGGGAGCAGCTGCGCTAGCTCAACCATATACCCGGTGCAGTGACGACGGCTATTCATTCGCGAAGCGCAACCTACGTCAGCTTGGTGATGCGCATGCCACGCCGCAAAAAATCCTGCAAGGATTGAAATTGCAAATAGGGATTAAAGCGCTTCTCATCGGCGATCGTCGAGTACGGACGCGGGGCGTAATTGTGGCCGGGAAATACCAAGGTGCGGTCGTCAAGTTTGGCGAGAGTGTTCGTCAGGCTGTAATACATCGCCTCGGGGTCGCTGCCTGGCAGGTCGCAGCGGCCGCAGGCGCCGATGAACAGCGTGTCGCCGGAGATGAGGTGATTCCGCACCAAGAAACACTGCGAGCCTGGCGTATGCCCAGGGGTATGGATGAAGGTGATATCGACGTCACCGATCTTGACGACGTCTCCACTCTCGACTTTGACTAGATCCGGCCACACGGTCTTCATGAACTCTGCTTCCGCTTTGTTGATGTACACCTTGGCCTTGGTGCGGTTGAGCAGGTCTTCGACGCCGTTGATATGGTCGAAGTGGCTGTGGGTGATGAGGATCTTGGTGATATTGAGATCGTTTTCCTGCGCCATTTCGACGATGCGATCCACCTCCCAGGCGGGATCGACCACCGCCACCTCGCGGCTGTTAGGGTCGCCGACAATATAGACGTAATTCGCCATCGGCCCTAATTCCACCTGCTTCAGATAGATCGACGCTGTCATCGCCGTCTCCTCTAGCCTTTCCTCGATGTCATCATGCCTGCCACACTCAGTCTCCGCCTCAGTACGACTTCGGTAAGCCCAGGACGTGTTCACCGATGTAATTCAACGCCATCTGCTGCGACACCGGCGCGATCTTGTAGAGCCGAACCTCGCGCCACAGGCGTTCGACGTCGAACTCCTTGGCGTAGCCGAAGCCCCCGTGGGTCTGCAGTGCCCAGTCGCACGCTTCAAAACCGGCTTCGGCGGCACGCAGCTTGGCGATATTGGCCTCTTTGCCGCAGGGCAGGCCGTGGTCGTACAGCCAGGCCGCCTTAAACACCATCAGCTCGGCGCATTCCAGTTTGGAGTAGGCATCCGCGAGCGGGAATTGCAGGCCTTGATTCTGGCCGATCGGGCGCCCGAAGACCACGCGAGACTTGGCGTAGTCCACCGCCCGCGCCAACGCCGCTTTGCCGATACCCACAGCCTCGGCAGCGATGACGATGCGCTCGGGGTTAATTCCCTCCAGCAGATGGTAAAAGCCCTCGCCCTCCTGGCCGATGAGATCGTCGCGGTGCACGCGCAGATTGTCGATGAACAGCGAGTTCGAATCGACGGCGTGGCGCCCGAGTTTATGGATTTCCTGCAGCGTGCAAGCGCTGGGATCGAGGTCGGCCATGAATAGGCTCATGCCTTTGGTTTTCTTGCTGACCTGTTCATAAGGCGTGGTACGCGCCAGCAAAAGCGTCTTGTGGGCATATTTCGCATTCGACGTCCACACCTTGCGGCCGTTGACCACCCAATAGTCGCCGTCGCGTATGGCGCGGGTCGTGATGCGGCTGGTATCAGTGCCGGCATCGGGTTCGGTGACGGAGAAGGCCATACGCAGCTCGCCGGTGGCCAGTCTGGGAAGGTAACGCTGCTTCTGCTCCTCCGTGCCGTATTTGACGAGGGGCATGGGCGGGAAGATGGCGAAGTGAATCGGCGCGCACCCGGTGGTACCAGCCCCTGAGGCGGCGATCTCCAGCAGTAGAATGCAGGCTTCGGTGATGCCTAGCCCGCCACCGCCGTATTCCCTTGGGATGGCGATGCCGAGCCATCCCGCTTTCGCGAATTCGTCGAAAAATTCATGAGGATATTCCCCCACATAGTCTTTGGTGCGCCAATATTCCCAGTCAAACTTCCGGGCTAAATTACGCACCTCGGTTCTGATGAGTTCCTGCTCTTCGGTGAGGGCGAAATCCATGGGCATTCTCCTTGGACGGCCGCAACATGACGCAGAGTGGGATGAGATCCCTGCGCTTATCGTAACCATTTGGGGCTCGCCGGGCAAGACAATTGACATGGCCAGAGCGAGCCGATATGCTAGCCCCACTCGCGGCATATCGAATGCTGGCGCTCATCATCACGAATGGTATTTGCCCCCGTTCGATCGCAACGGGCGTGGAAACGCCATGGCCGACACGGCACTTGCCGACATCACGGTGCTCGATCTCACGCATCACATCGCCGGACCATACTGCACGAAGTTGCTGGCGGACTTTGGAGCCGACGTCATCAAAATCGAGCGCCCGGACGGCGGCGATCCCGCGCGTCGTTATGGTCCCTTCCCGCACGATGAACCCCATCCCGAGAAAAGCGCCTTGTTTTTGCACCTGAATACGAACAAGCGCGGCGTCACGCTGAACCTCAAGACTTCCGCCGGCCGAGACCTCTTCAAAGCCCTCGTCCAGGGCGTCGACGTGTTGGTCGAGAACTTTAGCCCGCGCGTGATGCCCCGTCTTGGGCTAGCGTACGAGACGCTGGAAGCGCTCAACCCGCGGTTGGTCATGATGTCGATCTCCAATTTCGGCCAGACCGGTCCCTACCGCGACTATCGAGCGCAAGATATCCTCATCTACGCCATGGGCGGGCCAATGCGGGCCACCGGAGTGGCTGAACGCGAACCGCTGAAGATGGCTGGCAACCTGATGCAATATCAGGCTGGGACGATGGCCGCCACCGCTACCATGGTCGGGATCTTCGCGGCACGTCTCCACGGCATCGGCCAACACATCGACCTGTCCCTCTTCGAAACCCATGTTGGAACGGTTGATCGCCGCTCGACCTATCTGACCGCCTATGCCTATGCTGGCGAGGAAAGCACCCGCCAGAGTCAGGGGCCGCAAGGTGCGCTGCCGCGTGGCATCTATCCTTGCCTGGACGGGTATATCTGCATCTATGTCACCGATGAGTGGTGGCCGCGCTTGGCACACATGCTGGAGCGCCCGGATCTCTTGACGGATCCCCGTTTCGCGACGCCGCTGGCCCGCCGCAACCCTGAGCATCAGCCGGACTTCGATGCTATCTTCTATCCCTGGCTGTTGGAGCGCACCAAGCGAGAGATCATGGAGCGGGCGCAGGCGGCAAGAGTGTTATTGACGGTGGTGAATACACCGGAAGACGTTCTGCACGATCGGCATTTCCAGGCGCGCGGATTTTTCGTCGAGGTGGAGCATCCCGTCGCCGGCCGTGTCACACAGCCTGGAGCGCCATTTCGTATGACCGCCACGCCCTGGGCCGTTCGTCGTCCGGCGCCGCGGCTCGGGCAGCACAATGAGGAGATTTACGGTGGCAGGCTCGGGCTCAGTCGGGAGGAGCTGCTGGTGCTGCGCGAGCAGGGAGCGATTTAGAAGAAAGTGCTGCGTGCTGAGGCCTGAGTGCTGAGAGAGATCAATTAAACCATGTACAATGGGTACAGCCGTCATGCCGCATTGAACGGCACGAAGGGTGTCGCGCTGCAGGCGAAATACCTCGCCTGCGGCGTAGCATGACAGGGGGCAGCCAAAGCTTGGTCTGTACCGATGGCCTGTGGTGCGATGGAGGTCCAGCTCCCCTCGAATCTCTCAACTCAATCAGCGATTACTCAGCACTCAGGCCTCAGCACGCAGCACTGGAGATGCTCGATGAGCACGCTGCCCCTGGAGGGGATTCGCATCCTCGACTTCACCGTCGTCTGGGCTGGGCCGTTTGCCACCATGCTCCTGGCCGACTTCGGGGCCGAAGTGATTCGTGTCGAATCCTTGCAATATTTCCCCAGCGTCACCCGCGGGCTGTTGCCACGCCCCGATGCGGCGCTGGCGCGCCAGCTCCCCGGCTATGCGGGAGCCTACCCAGAGCACGACCCAGGCCCACGTCCTTGGAATCGCCACCCCATGTTCAACCCCCACGCCCGCAATAAGTTGAGCATGACCGTCGACCTCAGCCGCCCGAAAGGGCGCGAGCTGTTCCTTAAACTGGTGAGCCTCAGTGACGTCTTGGTCGAGAACCATTCGGCCCGCTTCATGGAGAACCTCGGGCTGACGTACGACGTGCTCAGCCAGAGCAAACCCGACCTCATCATGGTGTCGATGCCGGCGTTTGGGATGAGCGGGCCATATAAGTACTACCAGGGATTCGGCATCAACGTCGAGTCGGTGTGTGGCCTCACCTGGCTGCGGTCTTACCCCAATGGCGACCCGACTGAAACCAGTTCTACACTGCATATGGATGCTGCCAGCGGCGCTGGGACGGCCTTCGCCATTCTCGCTGCGTTGCATTATCGCCAGCGCACTGGCAAAGGGCAATTCATCGACTTCGCCCAGGCGGAGAATCTCATGCAGCAGATCGGCGAAATCCTTATGGATTATCCGATGAACGGCCGCTCGCAACGCAGCCTCGGCAACCGGCATCCGGTGATGGCGCCTCATGGCTGCTATCCCTGCCGGGGGCATGACCGCTGGGTGATCATCGCCGTCGCCGACGATGCCGAGTGGGAGCGATTCTGCCAAGCCGTCGGCAATCCGCCATGGGTACGGGATGCACGCTTTGCCGACAGCGCCAGCCGCTACCGACATCAGGATGCGCTGGATGCCCATATCGCCGCCTGGACGCAGCAACATCATCCCTGGGAGATTATGGAACGGTTGCAGGGGGCGGGAATTGCGTCGGGGCCGGTGATGCGAGAGACCGACCTCTTCACCGATCCACACCTCAAGGCCCGCGACTTCTTTCAAATCGTCACCCATCCCGAGGCCGGCACTCATCCCTATCCCGGCATCATGTGGCAGATGTCGAAAACCCCTGCGACCATACGGCGGCCGGCCGTGCGCCTGGGCGAGGACAACGACTACGTCTATCGGGAACTATTGAAACTCAGCGCTGCAGAAATCGCCGCCCTGCGCGCTGAAGGCCACATCGGGATGGATTTTTTGGGAAAGGACACTCCTCATGCCCGCAATTCCTGAGTATCAGATTTACGCCATGAAATACGCCGAGCGCCAGGCCGATCTCTCGACGTTCCTGATGACGGCCGAGCCCGGGCGCGAAACCATCACGATCGATTATTTCGTGTGGCTCTTGCAAGGAGGCGATGAGCCCATCGTCGTCGATACCGGCTTTACGCCGGAGATCGCTCAGGCCCGGCGGCGCAAATATCTCACCAGCCCGGCTGATCAGCTGCGCAAACTGGGCGTCGAGGCGAAGGACGTCAAGAAAGTGCTGATCACCCATCTGCACTGGGATCACTTCGGCGGCTTCAGCCTCTTCCCGAACGCCACGTTCTACTTGCAAACGAAGGAATACCAGTACTGGACGGGGCCGGTGATGCGGTTCAAGGCCGCCCAAGGTTTGGTCGAGGCCAACGACATGGCGGAATTAGTGCGCCTGAACCTGCAAGGGCGCGTGCGCTTCATCGATGGAGTCGCAGAGGTGGTGCCGGGGATTTCCTTGCACTACGTCGGCGGGCACACGGCTGGCATCCAGGTGGTGCGGGTCAGCACCGCCAAAGGGCATGCCGTGGTGGCGTCGGATGCCTCCCACTTATTCCGCAACGTCGAGGAAAACACCCCGACGAACCTCATCACTAACTTGCCCGAGATGTTCAGCGCGTTTGATGCCATTCGCGAACTCTCGTCAGGGCCCAATTTGTGGTTGCCCGGCCACGATCCGGCGGTTTTGCAACGCTTCCCGACCCAGGCAGCGGATATCGCCTATGTGAGATAACGTTCGTGCTCCCTTCGTCGCCGAGCTTTCTCGGTAGAGTTTTCGCCCTTCTCCCTGTGAGAGCACAGGCGCTAGGTTCAGCGCCCATCCTCACAGGGACAGGATATAGGCCTCTTTCCTTCTGGCGTGTGAAGGCCGGGAGGAGGGCACAGGCGACAGGTGAGCTGCCTATCCCGTAGCTTGATGAGCTCTGAGTTCCCTCTCCCGGAGGGAGAGGGAGCCTTCACTTGGCGCCTATGATCCCTGTGGGAGAGGGTGAAGGGCGGCAAGACCGCGATGAGGAAACCCTGACGCGAATGCTAACGGACAGAACGGAGGGTAATGGCCATGACGCAACCGTCGACGGACATGCATCGGCCCGGACGGCAGACACAGCGCGATGCCTACGGGCTGGAGATCACGGTGCGTTCGCCGCGAGCGCTCGATCTGTATAATCAGGGCGTGGAATGCCTCCTCGGCTTCGGCGAGGGAGCGGCACGACACTTTGAGGCAGCCGTGCAGATCGAAGACGACTTCGCGCTGGCTCATGCCATGCGCGGCGTCTGCCATTACCTCGAGGAGCGCGTGTCAGAGGCCCGAGCAGCCATCGACACCGCCCAAGGCCACATCGGCCGCCTTTGCCGCCGCGAACAGCGTCATCTCCAAGCCCTGGCCCTGTGGATTAGCGGACGCGCCAGCGACGCTGCCAGTCTGATTCGCGAGCATTTACAGGAGCACCCGCGCGATATCACGCTGGTGCAACGCTTGTTTTTCATCGAGTTTTGGCGCGGTGGCTTCCCAGCCATACTAGATTTAACATCCTCCGTTGTGGATCATTACCCCGACGACACCTATATGCTGGGCATGCACGCCTTCGCCCTTGAAGAGATGCGGCGCTTCGAGAAAGCCCTGCCCTTGGCTGAGGCTTCGTTGGCCTTGAATCCGAAAAATGCCTGGGCCATCCACACCATGGCGCATCTTTTGTACGAGCAAGGCGATAACTCTGCCGGCATCGCCTTCTTGCCCACGGCGGTGGCGCGCTGCAACCACATCGGCTACTTTCGCACCCACCTAATTTGGCATCTGACCCTCTTCCACCTCGCAACCGGTGAATATACCCGAGCTATGGCGTGCTACCACGAGGGCATCCGCGCCCGCGGCTTTCAGATGCCGCAGGAACTGCATGATGCCATCTCGCTCATGTGGCGCCAATGGCTCTCTGGGAAGGAGTTTGGACCGGTGTGGAGCGATCTGGCCGCCTTTGCACGGCAGCGTCTGACGAAGCCCAACCTGCTCTTCCATGACTTGCACCTGACGATGGCGTTAGCGGCGGTTGGCGATTTCGACGCCATCGAGCAGCAGCGCGGTATTTTACGCCGACGTGCCGAAAAGACACGAGCATCGGTGATCTCCGAAGTCGGTCTGCCGCTCCTGGAAGGGTTGGCGGCCTATGCCCGCGGCGATTATCATCAGACCATTGCTGCGGTTGAGCCGATACAGCACCGTATCATCGAAGTGGGTGGCAGCAATGCGCAGCGCGAGGTCTTTCATGATACGTTGCTGGAAGCTTATTTACGGGCAGGAGAAATGGAATGCGCCGAGTCTGTCTTGCAACAGCGATTGGAACATCGGCCAACCGCCGGGCGCTGGTGGTACCGGTTGGGGCAGGCGCAAGCGGCACGCCAACTGGACGCTGAGGCACGGGCGAGCTTGCAGCGCGTGCTTAACCTCTGGCAGCACGCCGATGCCGATGCCCCGGAGCGCCTGCGCGCTGAATCTTTGCTGGCGTCGCTGAATTGACCAAAGGAGAAGCTATGGCACGGATGACGGGTGGGCAAGCGGTGATCCAAAGCTTGCACCGTGAAGGGGTCAGGGTGGTCTTCGGCCTCCCCGGTGTACAGATCATGGGGATTTACGACGCCTTCTACGACCAATCCGACGTGCAGTTGATCACCGTGCGCCATGAGCAGACCACCACCTACATGGCCGACGGCTATGCCCGTGTCACCGGGAGGCCTGGTGTCGGGCTGGTGGTGCCTGGGCCTGGCTTGCAAAACGCCTCGGCGGCGCTGGGCACGGCGTATTCGTGCTCTTCCCCGGTGTTGCTCCTCGCCGGTCAGATCGAAAGCTATATGCTCGGTCAGGATAAGGGCGCGTTGCATGAGATCAACGATCAATTGGATATCGTCCGTCCGGTGACGAAATGGTGCCAGCGCGTGCTGAAGGTGGAGGACATCCCAGGAGCGATCCATGAGGCCATGCGTCAGATGCAAACCGGCAGGCCGCGGCCCACGCTGGTGGAAATTCCGCCCGATGTGCTGGCGACGGAGGCCGAGGTCTCCCTACCCGAGCCCGAGCGCCATCCCATGAGGTCACCGGACCAGCAGGCCGTCCGCCGCGCGGCGGAACTCTTGGCCGGAGCACACAAGCCGCTCATTTGGGCCGGCGGCGGGGTGATTCTGGCCGATGCCGGCGAAGAGCTACGCGCTTTGGCCGAGGCCTTAGGCGCGCCGGTCGCCACCACACCTGAAGGGAAAGGGGCAATCCCGGAGGATCATGCGCTGGCGCTCGGCGTGGGGTATTATGGGCATGGCGCCCCGGCCTTGGCCGCGCCACGGGCCGATGTCATCCTGGCTGTAGGAACGCGCCTGACCGGCCAGATGCGCGGGCCTACTGCTCTAAGATCGCCGCAGCGGCTGATCCATCTCGACGTCGATGCCACGGTGATCGGCAAGAACTACCCGGCGGAGATCGCCCTCGTCGGCCATGCGAAGCCGGGCTTACAGATGCTCCTCGGAGCTGTGCGAACCCAACAAAGCCCCGCTGAACGCTGGCCACGCCAGGAGTTGTCAGAGATTCATCGCGACAATATGGACTGGCTGCGCCAGCAGGCTCCGCTGCAGTGTGAGATCATCGCTCAGCTGAACCAGGTGCTAGGCGACGACGCCATTGTGGTCAGCGGCATTACCAACGTTGGATACTGGTCGCATTTTGTATTGCGCACCCGCAAACCCCGCAGCTACCTCGGCGCCTCCTATTTTGCCACCCTGGGGTTTGCCTTCCCGACGGCCCTCGGCGCCAAGGTTGCGGCCCCCGATCGACCGGTGGTGAGCCTCTCGGGCGACGGCGGCATCATGTATGCCCTGCCGGAGCTAGCCACCGCAGTGCGGTATGGCATCAACGTTGTGGTGCTGGTCTTCGTCGATGGGGCCTTCGGGGCCTCGAAAAACGACCAGCGCACACGCTATCGCGGGCGCGTGATCGGGACGGAGTTTCATAATCCTGATTTCGTGCAGGTGGCTGAGGCGTTCGGGGCCATGGGCATCAAAGCTGAGCCGGATCGGGTGGGTCAGGCCCTACAGCGAGCGCTCAACGCCAACCGCCCAACGCTGATCGAAGTGCCCATCCCGACGCTGGCGCCACCATTCCAGATCCCACCGCGAACGGAATAGTGCTGAGTGCTGAGCGATGAGTGCTGAGAAATACGTTGTCCTCAGGCTCAGTCCTTAACCCTCAGGACTCAGCGCTCAGGACTCAGCACTCACTTCGGATCACTTGCAAAAAGTGCTGGAGAATCCTGGCAGTGGCGCCCCAGATGACCTGGCCGGCGACGTGAAATTCGTGATCCAGGATGGTGGCTCCATCTTGGCGCAACCGAGTGTAGGTGCGAGAGACGGTGGGATCGGCCAACACCGCTAAAGGGACATCGAAGATGAAGGCGACCTCCAGCGGGTTGAGGCGAAACGGGTAGGGATGCGGGATCACACCCACGAAAGGCGCGATGATAAAGTTGGTGGAAAAGGTCGGGAGGTCGTCAAGGCGGCCCATTACCGTCACATGCTCAGGGTGAATGCCGACCTCTTCATAGCTCTCGCGCAGCGCCGTTCCGAGCAGATCACCATCGAGGCGCTCGAAGGTGCCGCCGGGAAACGAAACCTGCCCTTTATGATGTTTTAGCGTATCCGTCCGTTTAGTGAAAACGAGATGATAGTCGCCAGCCTTATGAAACAACGGGAGCAGCACAGCTGCCTGCCGACGCGTTGGGTCAGGCGGGACAATCAGCGGGGTTCGCTCTGCCAACATGCTTCGCAGACGATCGTCGAACAGATGGGCCATGCTCACTCGCGATCGTCCTCAGCGTTGCCTTCATCGTCCCAGTCACCCTCGTCATATCCCTCAGGATCGCCCAGGTCCTCGTCGTCCATCGCCTCCTCGTATTCACCACGAGCGATGGCGGCGGCAATCCCCAGCTCTTCGATGGCATCGTGGGCGATCTCGCAGACCTCGGGATCGGCGTCGCGCGTGCAGCGTTGCAGCGTGTGCAGGGCGCGTTCGTCGCCGATCTTGCCCAGAGCCCAAATCGCTTCCAGGCGAATGTCGCGGTCCATATCGAAGCACATCTTTTGGAGCTCGGGTACGGCAGAGATAATTTGTGCCTCGCCACAGGCGCAAATCGCTTCGATGCGAAATTCCTTCTCGGACTCGTGCAAGGCGCGTAGCAAATAGCCATGCCATCGCTCAAGCCCGCTGCGCCCCATGGCGAACAAGGCGCTCAATTGCATCCGCTGGTCAGGAGAAAAATAGCCCTGCTCGATGAGATTGAGGACTTTGGGATCATCGGTGCAAAAGCTCAAGGCTTCGAGGGCAAAGCGGCGGACGGTGATGCTCTCGCGCTCATCCGTCGAGAGTTCAAAGAGGATGCGCTTCACCCGTTGCGCCAGCGATTCGTCCAGTTCCTCCATCACAAAGCCTTCGTACATGTAGCGCCCGAGAACCATCGCAGCCCGTCCGCGTACCTCTTCGTCGCTGTCGAACCAGACCACGTTCAAAATCCGGTCGAGATACGCTTCATCCGGATAATACCACATGGCCTCGACCGCACAACGGCGCACCTCGGGGTCGGGATGGTTCATCACCACCGAGTAGATCGGGGCATGATTCTCCGAATAATTCTCCTCTTCGGTTTCGCAGAGTTCGCGGATCTTTTGGCGTTGCGAGGCAAGATCCAAGGTCGCGAACTCGGCCAGAAAGGCTTCGGCCGCCTGAGGGTTCTTCGGAGCATTTGCCGCAGAATCGTATCGACCTGGTTGGTCCCAAGAGTCCCTGTCCATTGCTCTACCTACTCCGTGTCATGAGGACGACAAGATGGTGAGCGCCGCACCGGTGCTCTCCTGGCTCATGATACCACAGCATCCCCATGACGCTAGTGATATTTTCCCCAAGATCCTCAGAAGAACCGCCGCCGTTCCCGCGCGGCCTCCTGAGGTGGCAGCAGGCTGATCTTGCGCTGGAGATCGCGATGCCAGGCATCGATCTTGGCCAGATTCCGCACTTTCTCGTCCTCCTCAAGATCAGAGGCCTCGACAAACTCCCTGGCGGTGATGCACAGGTCGCTGGCTTTATGGAGATTGCCCTGAAACTCCTCCTTGCTGATCTTCACGTAGAACTCCGTGACTTTCGCATCCCGAAAGAAGCGGCGAATCGACACCCAAAGATTCATGCTCACCTCCTGCTCTGCAGCCCTCCCTCATAGATCGAGACCTCATGCCGTTCGCCCTCGACCTCCATGGTTTCCGTCAGGCGCTCGTATCGATAGCCATGATCGCGCAGTAACCGGAAGAAATCCCGTGCCACCGGGCGATTGGGCTCGGCCAGGATGAATCGACCGTCCGGAGCCAAAGCGGTCTGTAGAAACTGTAAGAGCGGCAGGAAATTCGCGCGCTCATAGAGGATGTCCGAAGCGATGACGCGCTGATACGTTTCGGCGAGCTTGGGGGCATGCCAATCGAGATGCCGGATGCTGGCCCCCTCGCACTCATTATATAGCACGTTATAACGGGCAAAGGCCAAAGCGTCGGCGTCGTAGTCGGTGAGGGTCACCACGGCCCCGAGGCGACTGGCGACGATGCCGACCAACCCCAGACCACATCCAAGCTCCAGCACCCGCAAACCCCGTAAAGGGACATGACGTCGGAGGTGGCCAGCAAGGGCAATAGCTGAGGGCCACAGGTCGGCCCAATAGGGTGGGCGCTCGTCCGGACGGAATTGGATCTTCGGCAGGCGGTCCAGCAAGGCATCCACATCGGCGACCCGCAGCAGCTCCACCGTTAGCCCATCGAACGACAACCGCTGTAACCGAGTCTGGTAGGCGAGATCGATGCTTTTTCGGAGGCGATGGAGCCGTCGACTTCGACGGCGCGTCACAGGGGGAGGCGACACTAGCGCCGCCCCCTGCCCGTTCTGCTGCGGCGCGCTCACCACCGTTGCGCTCCGTTTCGATGCAGCTACAAATCGAGGCAGGTTGCCACTGCCTCACGATGCGTATCGGAGTCGTCGAAGGCGATCTCCGCCGCCTTCGCACGACGTGTGTAGAGCTGCAGGTCGTACTCTTTGGTATAGCCGATGCCGCCGTGTACCTGCTGGGCTTCCCGCACGACGCGGCGGCAGGCCTCGTTGGTCCAGGCCTTGGCGACAGCGATCTCGCGCGCAGCCGGCAATCCTTCGCTGAGAGCCCAGGCCGCTCGGTAGGTGACGTACCGCGAGCCGTCGACGTCGATGACCATGTTCGCCAGCTTGTGCTTGATGGCCTGGAAGCTGCCGATGGGGCGGCCGAATTGCACCCGCGTCTTCGCGTAATTCAGGCTGATTTCGAACGCCTGGTGCGCTATCCCGACCATCTGCGCGCACATGGCCACGGCGCCGTAATCGCGTACCTGCTCGACCACAGGCCACCCTTTTCCCACCTCGCCGAGGATCTGCGACTGCGGCGCGCGCACCTCCTGCAACAGGACTTCGCACTGATGGTCGTCGGCCACCGTGCGGAGCTTCGTCACGGTGAGGCCGGGGCTTTTGGCATCGACCAGGAAGAGCGTGATGCCGTCGGACGGCGTCCCGCCCGCGCCGGTGCGGGCCACCACGATGAGGTAGTCAGCAATATGCGCGAACGGTACCCAGAGCTTGGTGCCGTTCAGGAGATAGGTGTCTCCCTGCCGGGTGGCGGTGGCTTCAACGCCGGAAGGTAGACTGGTGGCGCTGGGTTCATGCCAGGCCATGGTGGCGATCACTTCGCCTTGGGCGATCTTCGGCAGCAGCTCGCGCTTTTGACCGTCGCTCCCGGCCCAGAGAATCGGCAACCCAGCCTGAATCACCGTCGGAACGAAAGGGCCTGGGACGAGGGCACGGCCGAACTCCTCCAACAACACCGCCATGTCCATCATCGTCAAGCCGCTGCCGCCGTACTCCTCGGGGAATACCAATCCAAGCCAGCCGAGGTCGCCCATCTGCTTCCACAAGTGGGGGTCGTAGCCCCTCTCATCCTCTTCCATAGCGCGCACTAAACGGATGGGGCATTCCTGTTGGAGAAAGTCGCGCGCACTCTGCTGCAGCAGTTCTTGTTCTTCGCTCAGGCTGATATCCATGCGCTCCTCCGAGACCCTCCCCGCCATGCCGGGCAGGCGAAAGCCATCTCAACGGCGATCCCCGTGAATCCTACGAGCCGAAGGCGGTACCCTCGCTCAGTCGTGACGAGGCAGGTAAGAACGTTATTTCGGCAGCCCGAGCCCACGCTCGGCGATGATGTTGCGTTGAATTTCTGAGGTTCCCGCTGCAATCGTGCGTGAGATCGACGTCAGGTACAGGTTTTCGATCTGCCCTTTGAGTGGAGCCCATTTGCTGCCGGGCTTGAGTTGGCCGTACAGGCCGAGCAGTTCCAGGCCGATCTGCGACAAGCGCTGGAACAGCTCGCTGGCGAACACCTTCAGCGCTGGCGACTCAGGGCCGGGCACCTGTTTGTTGTTGATCGCCGTGGCCACCCGGTAGGCGATGGCACGGGCGACGTCGATCTCCACCGCCATCTGGGCCAATTTCTGGCGGATCAGCGCATCTTTCGACAGGGGCTTGCCGTGGCGCGTCGTCTGTTTGGCATACTCGATCAAGCTCTCCAGAATGCGCCTGAGGTGCATCGGGTTTTCCACTCCGGCGCGCTCGAAGGACAGGGTCGTGGTGGCCATATACCAGCCGCGGTTCTTCTCGCCCAACAGCCCCGAACGCGGCACACGCACGTTGTCGAAAAAGACCTGGTTGAAGTGGTGCCCGTCCGACATGTCGATCAACGGCTGGACGGTGATCCCTGGCGTCTTCATGTCGACCAGGAAGTAGGAGATGCCTTTATGCTTCGGGACGGCGGGATCTGTGCGCGCCAGCATGAAGATCCACTGCGAATGTTGCGCACCGCTGGTCCAGATCTTCTGACCATTGATGACGAAGTCATCGCCGTCTTCCACCGCTGAGGTTTGCAGCGAGGCCAGATCCGAGCCAGAATTGGGCTCGCTGTAGCCTTGGCACCAAATGGTCTCGCCGCTAGCGATGCCCGGCAGATGCATCTTCTTTTGCTCTTCGGTACCGTAGAGCATGATCGTGGGGCCAAGGAAGCGCACGGCATTCGTGCCGACGAGGGGTGCGCCGGCATAGGCCATCTCTTCGTAGAAGATCACCTGCTTCCAGAACGGCCAATCTTGGCCGCCGTACTCTTTCGGCCAGGACACCACCAACCAACCCTTCCTCGCCAGCCGTTTGGTGAATTCATGGGCGAACTTGAACTGTTCGTCGTCGTCTTGATTATAGAAAATCTCTTTTCCCCATCCGGGTGGCAACTCGGCCTTGAGGTAGTCCCGGACCTCCTGGCGAAAATCGTCTTCTTCCTTGGACCACTTCCAATCCATCGTTGGCCCTCCTTTGACGAGGGAGCGCCTGACCAGGCAAGGCGATCGATAACTTGAGCCCCAGCGGGCGCCGCCGGGTAGCATGATGTGTCCCGCAGCAGCCATATTCCTTTACAGATCTCGGCCCAGTGTATCAAGCTGCGATGATCCGGTCAAGATGTTTACCGCTAGGGAACAGCGTGACTTACGGCGCTTGGTCGGGAATCTCACTGGGTCAGCAACAGACCACCGTGGTTCTGCACCGTCACAGTGTAACACGCTCCTGGCGTCATCCGCGCATACACCGCTTGTCCGAAATGCGTCCGCACCCCTTGGGCGTCGGCATAGGCCGGGTTTTCGATGAGACTCCAAAGATGTTCCCACACGCGGCGCTGGACGCGACGCTCGATCGTGCTATGGCGATAAGCTAGAGGAATCTCATCGTGAACATGGGCACCGCGGTATAGGGGGACGCCCTGGTCGGGAGGGACGCGCTCTGTGAAGATGCGCCGAAAGAAGTAGAGGCTTTTCGCCTGCCCAGCTCGCACCGCCTCGCTGTCGAAGACCGTCACCAAGGCATCGATGTAGATTTCTTCGCCGGGCAGCGTGAGGGTGATCGGCGACAGCGCTTCGCCATGCCGGCGGAATTCCTGGAAGCGCAGGGTGGTCTGGACTGGCTGATCCGGACGGCGCTCTTGCTTCAGCACGCAGGCTTCCGCCACCCGTTGCTCGCCTAAGACATTGTAGAGATAGCGCTCATAGCGCTGTTTTTCGTCGGCGAGATGATAGACCCAATAACTGCCCACGAGGATCAGCGCCAGGACAGCCACCCCTAGCAGCGTGCGCAGCAATGCCAGCGCTCGCCGCGCTGTAGCCATCGCCCGAGACATCCACTTCATCCTTGAGACCTCCTTCCGTTGCTGACGCTCGCTCACGGCTCACCCTGCCCTATGATGCCGGGGTTCAGCATAGCACTGCAGGGCGATCAACGCCATGCAAGCGCCCAATAGCCTGAGGAGTTCGGCTCATGGCTTGAGGGTGCAGTGCACGGCTTTGTGCCCCGCAGGCTAACCTGAGCCGAACACTATGACCCAGGGGGCAAGGCGAGGGCATTCCTCACTGCCATCGGCATCATACCGCCGGTGAAACGAGCCTGGGTGAAGATATGTTTACCTTGACAGATGCAACTTGGCTTTGCTACCGTTGCAGACAACATTCCTTTGCATTGCCAGCAGTTAGGACGTCTAACGCTTACCGCTTACGTCATGGACACACATAACGGCCAGCTTAAGCTACAAGTGCAAGATGTGCACATCAATTTCGGCGGGCTGCGGGCGCTTCAGGGCGTCAGCCTGGACGTCCAGGAAGGAGAGATTCTCGCCATCATCGGCCCAAATGGGGCGGGCAAGACCACGCTCTTGAACGCCATCAGCGGTGTCTACCATCCAGCTCAAGGGCGCATCATCCTGGAGGGACGGGACCGCACCTTCCTGCCGCCCCATCGCGTGGCGGCCCTAGGCATCGCCCGTACCTTCCAGAATGTGGCGCTGTTCCGCGGCATGACGGTGTTGGAGAACATCATGGTGGGACGACACCACCATATGCGTGCCGGGGTACTGTCGTCGGGTTTGTTTTGGGGCCTGGCGCAGCGCGAGGAGATCCGTCACCGGGCCGTGGTCGAGCGCATCATCGATTTCCTGGAAATCAACCATATCCGCAAGGCGCCGGCAGGGACGCTGCCCTATGGTTTGCAAAAGCGCGTCGAGCTCGGGCGCGCCTTGGCCGCAGAGCCCAAGCTTCTCCTCTTGGACGAGCCCATGGCAGGGATGAATCTCGAGGAAAAGGAGGACATGGCGCGTTTCATTCTCGACGTGAACGATGAGTGGGGCACGACGATGATCCTCATCGAACACGACATGGGGGTGGTCATGGACATCTCCCAGCGCGTGGTGGTGCTGGATCATGGCGAAAAGATCGCCGAGGGTTCGCCGGCACGTGTGCAGAGCGATCCGGTGGTGATCCGGGCTTACCTCGGCGAGGAAGCCGATGCATCGTAAGGAGGGGGCGTGAGCCTGGGCCACGACACATTACCCAAGTTGTTGCTCGCCAACGCGCGGCGTTACGGTCAGCGCAAAGTGGCCATGCGCGAGAAAGAGTACGGCATTTGGCAGACTTTTCGGTGGTCGCACTACCTCGAACATGTCAGGGATTTCGCCTTGGGCCTTGCCCACCTGGGCTTCCGTCGCGGCGACAAGCTGGCCATCATCGGCGACAACCGACCCCAACTATACTGGGCCTTCGTGGCGGCTGAGGCACTAGGAGGGGTCCCTGTGCCGATTTACCAGGATGCCATCGCCTCCGAGATCCAGTACGTCCTCGACCACTCTGACACGACGATCGTGGTGACGGAAGATCAAGAGCAGGTAGACAAAATCCTGGAAATGAAAGACCGTCTCCCCAAGGTCGCATACATCATCTTCGAGGATCCGAAGGGGATGCGCCACTACGCCTACCCATTTTTGCTGAGTTTCTCCCACGTGCAAGACTTAGGGCGGAGGTTTGGCCACGCCCACCCGGGCTATTTCGAGGCTGAGGTGACTAAGGGGCAAGGCGACGACATCGCTGTCATTAACTATACCTCGGGCACCACTGGCGCGCCTAAAGGGGTGATGCTCACCCACCACAACCTCATCGCCACCGCGGAGAATTATCTGCAGGTCGATCCCCTCACCGACCGAGACGAGATCGTCGCCTACCTGCCCATGGCCTGGATCGGCGATACCTTCTTCTCGGTGGTTCTGTCCTTTCTCAGCGGTGCTGCGGTGAGTTGCCCCGAGGACGTCACTACCGTCCGTCAGGACTTTCGCGAGATCGGCCCAACCATGACCTTCGCACCGCCGCGCATCTGGGAGAATCTGCTGACGCAGGCGCACGTCAGGGTCGGCGATGCCCACTGGTTGCAGCGGCGTCTTTGCCAATGGCTCCTGCCCCTAGGCATGCAGGCGGCGGCGCTGCGCATGGAAGGGAAACCGCTGCCTCTGTCCCTGCGCCTACGGACATGGCTGGGGGAATGGTTAGTGTATGCACCGCTGCGCGATCAACTAGGGTTACGGCGCACTCGTTCGGCGACGACGGGCGGGGCGGCCATCGGGCCTGAGGTGGTGCAGTTTTTCCGTGGCATCGGCGTCAATCTCAAACAGCTGTATGGCATGACCGAATGCTCGGCGCCAGCGACGGTGCAGCGCGACGACGCTGTGAAAATGGACAGCGCCGGCCAGCCCATTCCAGGGGTGGAGGTCAAGATCAGCGCAGGGGGTGAAGTCCTGCTGCGGGGCCCTGGCGTCTTCATCGGCTATTACAAAGATCCCGAGGCAACCGCCAGAGTGCTGCAAGACGGCTGGCTGGCGACCGGCGACGCCGGCTTTCTGGACCAGGACGGCCATCTGGTGATCATCGATCGCGCCCGGGACGTGTCGCATTTGCTCGATGGTTCGGTGTTCGCGCCGCAGTACATCGAGAACCGCCTGAAGTTCAGCCCTTATATCAAAGAGGCGGTGGCGGTCGGGCACCAACGCCCCTACGTCGTGGCCATGCTCAACGTCGACCTGGAGACCGTCGGCAATTGGGCGGAGAAGCGAGGCCTCCCCTACTCCGGCTACGCTGACCTGGCTCAAAAGCCTGAAGTCTACGAGTTGGTGTTCCAGGAAATCGCCCGGGTGAACGCCGGTCTGAACGCGCCGTTGCGCATCAAGAAGTTCGTCCTCTTACACAAGGAGTTGGACCCTGACGATGCTGAGATCACCCGCACACGCAAGCTGCGACGCCGTTTCGTCTACGACAAATACCGTGACATCATCGAGGCGCTCTACACCGAGGGGGTGCCGGAGGTAAAGGTCAAAGCGACGGTGACGTACGAGGATGGCCATACATCCGAGATCGAACGCTCGCTGAAGATCGGCACCGTCTGGGACGGCTGAGCCATGCGAGGGTCACCCATGGTGCCTAGCCCCCATCACCCGGGCCCTCCCCCAGAGGGAGCATACGCCCTAGGGTCAGATTCCCTCTCCCTTTGGGAGAGGGCTGGGGTGAGGGAAGCCAAGCCTGTGAGCGGCGTTTGGAACGGCCCTCAGCCGAGGAGTACTGAGCCATGTCTGTCGAACTCTTATTCGCTCTGGAGCTGGGCGTCAGTGGCCTCCTGGTGGGGGTCATGTATGCTCTGGTGGCTTTGGGTTTCGTGTTGATCTACAAAGCCTCCGCCGTCTTCAACTTCGCGCAGGGTGCCATGACGCTATTCGCGGCTCTGGCATTGGTGGGCTTCATCCCCTGGTTCGGCATGATCGGGGCACTGATGGCGACGGTCGCCCTGATGGTTCTGCTGGCTGTGGCCATCGAGCGCATCATGTTGCGTCCGTTGGTGGCTCGTCCCCCCCTCTCCTTGTTTATGGCCACCATTGGCTTGGGCTTTTTCCTCGAAGGGTTCTCTCAGGCATTATGGGGCACGCAGCCCAAGGGACTGGATATCGGCATTCCCGATACGCCATACGAGGTGGCAGGCATCTTCATCAGCCGTTTAGACCTCGTCGGCGCCATTGTAGCGGCTTTGCTCGTACTGGCCTTAGTGTGGTTTTTCCAAAAGACCACGACGGGGCTCGGCCTGCGCGCCGTGTCGGATGATCACGAGGCCGCTTTGGCGGTAGGCATCCCTCTGCGGCAGGCTTGGGCGGTGACTTGGGCCATCGCTGGCGTCGTGGCGGTGGTGGCCGGCATTTTATGGGGTTCTCGCCTAGGTGTACAGTTTAGTCTGTCGCTGGTGGCCTTGAAAGCCCTACCGGTGCTGATCATTGGCGGGCTGGAGAGCATCCCTGGCGCCATCGTCGGCGGGCTTATCGTCGGGGCCACGGAGCGCTTGGCTGGGGGCTTTATCGACCCCTACGTCGGCGGCGGGGTGAAAGACTTTTCGCCCTATCTACTAGCGCTGATCTTTTTGATCTTTCGTCCCTATGGCTTGTTCGGTCGCGAGTTCATCGAGCGGGTTTAACCCCCGGCTCTGCCTCTCGGCGGGCAATGGTGCCAAGTTAAGGCTCCCTCTCCTTCTGGGAGAAGGCTGGGGTGAGGGCACTTGAATCGCTGCACAGGCTCGGAGCCGCCCTCACCCTGACCCTCTCCCGGAGGGAGAGGGGACCTCATACTGCCCCTAGGCAGCACGTTAGAGCTTAACCTGGTGCCTACACCCCCAACTGCGGAGGGCTGGAGTGGGGGGGAGTAGGAAAAGCGCGAAGATTGGCTCCCGAACCCTATTAGCTCCCTCGATACGGGGCGGAATGAATGGAGCGTCGATGTTCTACCGTGAAACCGGGGTGTTCCGCGAGACCTATGCGGCGGATATGGCCCTCTTCCCCATACCGTTTGATCGCTGGGCGATCGGGATCCTGGCGTTGTTCGCTTGCGTGGCCATCCCCCTACTCACGGATCAATACTGGATGGGCAGCTTGATCATCCCGTTCTTGATTTTCTCCCTGTCGGCGCTGGGACTCAACTTCCTGACGGGCTATGCCGGGCAACTGTCACTCGGACATGCGGCGTTCATGGGCATCGGTGCCTACGGGGCGGTGATCCTTTACGGGCGCTACGGCGTTCCCCTGATTCCTAGCCTGCTCGGTGGTGGGCTCATCTCCGCCTTTGTCGGCGCGCTCTTCGGCCTGCCAGCGCTGAGAATCAAGGGCTTCTACCTGGCGGTCTCCACCCTTGCGGCCCAGTTCATCATCGAGTGGGTGATCACGCATGTCAAGTGGATCGGTGGCGGGGTGTACGCGACGATCGATACCCCACCCTTGGTGATCGTGGGTTGGTACATCGATACCCCGGTAGGAAAATATTACCTGACGCTGGCCATCGTGGTGGCGTTGACGGTGTTCGCCAAGAACCTGACGCGCAGCCGTGTAGGACGCGCCTGGATGGCCATCCGCGACCGCGACATCGCCGCGGAGATCATGGGCATCTCGCTGTTCCGCTACAAGCTCCTGGCCTTCTCCGTGAGCTCGTTCTATGCCGGCGTCGCCGGCGGGCTGATGTCCTTTACCTACTATGCCGCGGCCAACATCGAGGAGTTCAACCTATTACTCTCCTTCCGACTGTTGGGGATGATCATCATTGGAGGCATGGGAAGCATCCTCGGCTCGTTTCTTGGGGCGGGGTTCATTGTGCTGTTGCCGATTTTTATCAACCAACTGCTTGGGGGCTTTGGGAAGGTGGCCGGACGGCTGGTTACCACGGACCTGCTAGCTAACACCGAGCTCATGGTCTTCGGAGCCTTGATCGTGTTCTTTCTCATCGTCGAGCCTTTGGGGCTGGCGCGCTTATGGCAGACATTCAAGAGCTACCTCCGGCTGTGGCCGTTTCCGTACTGAGCGGTGTCCGTAGTTCCCTTCCCCCCGATGGGTTTACGCGCCAAGTTGAAGCCCCCTCTCCTGGCGGGAGAGGGTCGGGGTGAGGGAGGCCTAACCTGTGAGAAATGTTTGAACGACCCTCACCCAGGAGGAGAGGGAACCATGGGTGCCTATCGCAGCTTCACCTGGGCTCCATGTCATCACCGGGAGCTCGGGATAGAGCTGAGGGATGGGCTTGTCGTTGACCCCCACTGCCATCCTCCGCCGCAAGAGGCGAGGAAGATGCGGTGGCCTATCATAGGAGGCTAGGCAATGTACAGGCACGGCAGATGGCTGATGGCCTTAGTGCTTCTGCTCGGGGTCGGCCTGTTATTCGCCGCTCCCGCCGCCGAGGCGCAAGAAAAAGTCCAGACGTTCCCCTTGCTGTGCTACCGCACGGGGCCATATGCGCCCGGCGGCAGCGGCGGCTGCGGCGGCTGGGAGGATTATATGGCCCTCCTCAACACCAAAGGTGGAGTCGACGGGGTGACGCTGCGCTGGGAGGAGTGCGAGACGGCATACGACACGGCGCGCGGCATCGAGTGTTACGAGCGCCTGAAGCACCAGATGATCGTAGTGAATCCCTATAGCACCGGTATCACCTACGCCCTTATCGAGCGGGCCACGCGCGACAAGATCCCCATTGTCAGCCTGGGGTATGGGCGTGCTGACGCTTCGATCGGCGGCGACATCTTCCCGTACGTCTTCCCGCTGGTGACCAACTACTGGTCGCAGACTTCCGCCAAAATCCGCTTCATCGCCCAGAAGGAAGGGGGCGAGGACAAACTTAAGGGCAAGAAAATCGCTCTGCTGTACCTCGACGTCCCCTACGGCCGCGAGACCATTCCGATCCTCGAAAAGCTGGCTGAGCGTTTCGGATTTGAATTCAGAGGTTTCGCTGTGCCACCGCCGGGACTGGAGCAGGGTGCGCAGTGGGTCGATATCGCCCGCCGCTTCCGCGCCGACTACGTGATCAACCGCAATTGGGGCGTGTCGTGTACGGTACCTCTGCGCGAAGCGGCTCGCGTCGGCTTCCCACGAGCGAAAATCATCGGCGTCTGGTGGTGTGGTTCCGAAGAAGACGTGCGGCCGGCCGGGGATGCCGCCACGGGCTATATCGCCAGTAATTTCCACGGCGTCGGCACCGACTTTCCCGTCGTCAAAGAGATCCTGGACAAGGTCTACGGCGCCGGCAAGGGCAATTTGGAGAAGGAGCGCGTCGGCACGGTGTACTACAACCGCGGCGTCGTGCACGGCATCGTGCACACCGAGGCGCTGCGCACCGCCATCAAGCAATTCGGCTTCCCCATCACCGGTGAGCAGTTCAAATGGGCCCTCGAGCACCTAGATATCACCGAAGAGCGCCTGAACGAGCTGGGAGCGGCGGGCTTCATGCCGCCGATCAAGACCGCTGTGGATAACCATGAAGGCGGCGGTTGGGTGCGCTTCCAACAGTGGGATGGCAACAAGTGGGTGTCCATCTCGGATTGGGTGCCCCCCTATAAAGAAATCGTCTGGGACGAGATCAAGAAATCGGCGGAAGACTATGCCAAGGAGAAGAAGTGAGCGCTGACACCACGCCGCTTCTCCAAGTCAACAACATCGAGGTTATCTACGACCATGTCATCTTGGTCTTGAAGGGGGTGTCGCTGACCATCCCCGAAGGCGGACTCGTCGCCCTCCTCGGGGCCAACGGCGCCGGCAAGAGCACCACGCTTAAGGCCATTTCCAACCTGCTGCGGGTAGAACGCGGCGAGGTCACCAAGGGCAGCATCGAATTCCTCGGTCGGCGCATCGACCGAGCCGATGCCGCTGCCTTGGTGCGGCAGGGCATCGTGCAAGTCATGGAGGGCCGGCGCGTTTTCGAGCACCTGACGGTCGAAGAAAACCTACTCACCGGTGCCTATACCCGGCGCCAGGGCCACGCCATCAGGCAGGATCTGGAACGGGTCTATCATTACTTTCCAAAACTCCGCGAGCGGCGTGCCATTAAGGGGGGATACATCTCCGGAGGTGAGCAGCAGATGTTGGCCATCGGGCGGGCGCTGATGGCCCGCCCACGCCTCATGCTCCTGGATGAACCCTCGATGGGCTTGGCGCCGATGTTGGTGCGCGAGATTTTCGACATCGTGGTGCGCATGAACCGCGATGAAAAGGTGGCCATCTTGTTGGCCGAACAAAACGCCGCCATGGCGCTGAAAGCCGTGCAATACGGCTATGTGATGGAAAATGGTCGTATCGTCCTCGATGGCGATGCCAAGATGTTGCGTCACAATGAGGACGTCAAAGAGTTTTACCTGGGGCTGACCGGCGTCGGCCAGCGCCGGAGCTATCGCGACGTGAAGCATTATCGCCGCCGCAAACGCTGGCTGTCATAAATTTCGTCAGCCCTTGCAGATGTCCACCATCTGATCCCTAACCAATACCCCGTCTTGATAAACTTGCTCTCGGACGCGCTTGCAGCCGGGCCGCGGGCTTGTCCCCACCGGCGTCGACACCACCTGCTGGCCGCCATCTTCAGTGGAGTACGTTACCTGCTGATTCTGACTCGCCGCCTCTCGCGACGCCCTCGCGGCGATCTCCGTCACCGTGCCTCCGAGGGCCGCTCCGATCGCCGCGCCGATGGCCCCACCCCGCCAGCGGTTGTCCTTATCGAGAAGGATGCCCGTGATGGCGCCAATGGTGCCGCCCGCCGCCGCCCCCTGGTATGTCCGCTCGCTGGTCGCACACGAAGTGAGAACTGAGCCGAGAAAGAGAACCACCATGCTCATAGCCATATAGCGCGTTGTGTTCATCACATCGTCCTCCTTTCCGGTCGAGACGATCGTGGTCTCGACCCGCTGCCGATTTCATCGCGGGGCTATGGGAAAGCATTCTCCAGTGCTCCTGAAGCATCCCTGGAGTCGGTAAAACCATACGGAACAGCGGGCCAGAAAGTCAAGGACTTTGCCGATCTACACCAAATTTTTATCAGTTCTGTTCATGTGCCAGAGTCTACAGTCGCCCGCCTTTTAGCAGCATTCCCATCTCCAGCACTCATAGGTTGACTCTTGTAAATCAGTGTGATAGAAGTTGCGGTGCAACAAAGGCGATGGGAATCGATCTTGCATGCGTTGAATGGTGAAGCGACCGCAGCATAATGGGTATCCCATCGGGAGGCTCGGCGAGCGATTGCTATGAAGCGATGTCTGGCATGCTCGGGAAGGAGCGGCGAGTGTTGAAGAGAAAGCTTTCGACCAGGCAAGAGGCCTATTTTTTCGCCTCTCCCGCACTGTTTCTGATCGTGGCATTTGTGATCTTCCCGCTGTGTTATTCGTTCTATCTGACTTTCCAGAATTATGATCTCGCCATCGGGCCGCCAGCCGAATATGTCGGTCTGGAAAACTACCAGGAAATGCTCGAGGACAAGCGCTTCTGGCGCTCTTGGCTCAACACCTTCATCATCATCTTTCCCTCGATTACGCTACAGCTCCTGCTTGGGCTGGGGATCGCCCTGCTGCTGAACCGCCCAATCCGGGGGCGCGCCTTCATCACCAGTCTGCTCATCATCCCTTCCATGGTCTCCCCCGTTTCCGCCGCCATGGCATGGCGTATGCTTTTCGGGGTCAAGTACGGCGGCATCAACAACTTTTTCATGCAAATCGGGTTACTGGATGTGTATTTCGATTGGTTCGCCACCCCGGCGCGCGCCATCTTTTCGATCGTCGCGGTTGAAGTTTGGCACAATACCTCATTCATGATGATCGTGCTGCTGGCTGGCCTGCAGTCGATCCCCCAGGAATTGTATGAAGCCGGTGAGGTGGATGGCGCGTCGGCCTGGCAAAAATTCTGGTGGATCACCCTGCCGCTGTTGAAGTTCACCATGATCGTCGCCCTGTTGATCCGCATGATCGATCTAACCAAGATCTTCGGGCTGATCTATCTGCTCACCTTCGGGGGGCCAGCGGGCAGCACCCAAACCGTGGCGTTCTCAACCTATCTTTCGGGTTTTCAAGATTTTCGGATCAGTTACGCCTCGACGCTGTCATATGTCATCGTGGTCGGGGTCTTCCTGCTCACCCTGGTGTTCCAGAAGGTTTCCCGCTTTAGAGAAGGGGGAGAGGCATGATCGGCCTGTCGAAGTATCGGCTGCGGTGGTACGTGGGGATGTTTCTCACCTACGCTGGGATTGCTGCCGCGCTCATCTTCTTCCTCTTCCCCTTCATCTGGATTGTGACCACGTCGCTGAAGGGGAATGAAGATTACTTTACGTTCCCCCCCGTCTGGATCCCGACAGAGCCGTCGCTGGCACATTACGAACGCTTGTTTACGCACGGCAACGGCTGGCTCTATTTCAAAAACAGCCTCGCGATCTCCAGCTTAAGCATGGTGGCGGCGTTGGCCTTCAGTGTGCCAACGGCCTACAGCATCGCGCGCTTCCGCTTCGGTGGCTCGCTGTTTTCGAATTTCCTGCTGCTGCTGCGCACTATGCCGGCCATTGCGCTGGTCATTCCAATCTATGTGCTCTATAGCAAGCTAGGGATCACCAATAATTACTTTGGGTTGATCCTGCTGTATACCGTGTTCTACATTCCCTTCGCAGTGTGGCTGTTGATCGGCTTCATCCGCGACGTGCCGGTGGAGATCGAAGAGGCCGCCCTCATCGACGGATGTTCCCGCCTGCAAGCTTTGCTGCGTGTGGTGTTGCCGGTCATTGTGCCCGGCCTGGCTGTGGTGGCATTGTTCGCCTTTATCACCACCTGGAACGAATTTCTCTTCGCCGTCATCCTGACCGGGGCGGAGACGAAGACCGTCATGGTGTTGGTGGCTTCGTATACCACCGGCTCACCGACCGACACCTTCTTCGGGGAAGCGTCGGCGTCCGTCGTCCTCGGTATACTCCCCTCTTTCCTGGTGGCGTTTGCCCTGCAACGCTACCTAGTGAAGGGTTTGGCCCTCGGTGCCGTGAAAGGCTAAGAGCAACATGAGAGCGATCAAGAGGTCTGTCATTTGACAGAGGAGGCGTCCTGTGCGAAACGGTATGTCAACGATAAGCTGGATTGGCGTGATCGTCCTGGCCATGATGCTGGGTTTGGGATCCATGGTCGTGGACAAAGCCGAGGCGGCGAAGCCCTTTGAAGGCACCACCGTCAGGGTCATCGTCAACGCCGAGTATGTGAAGTATGCGCTGACGTTAATCGAGAAGGAGTT
>Ga0209172_10002306_pt1 | contig 34428 bp, 29 predicted proteins | sample LarsenN4metaG_FD_184113 | JGI IMG/M metagenome (GOLD analysis project Ga0209172, IMG submission 184113) | Hot spring sediment bacterial and archeal communities from British Columbia, Canada, to study Microbial Dark Matter (Phase II) - Larsen... ... | reverse complement strand
GGCAATGCTGAAAGGAGAAGGTGCCCAAGTTCCACACGCCATTGCCAGGGTCTACATGACCACGATAGGCACGGGTATACCCCCCAGCCGCGGTGCGAGTGCCTTCGGCGTGTCCTACGGTGCGAGCTACCACGGACTGCGAGCCACCTTTGAACAGGGTATCCAGTCGGCGGACGCTAGGGGCGGCTGGTTCAGGGGCGGAAGGAATGTCAACGGGTTGATTTGAGGTCACAGGAGCGGGGGGTGAGGCAGGTGTGGGCGCTTGGGCAGCAGGAGGCGGAGTGACCGGAGCGGGATCCGGAGTGACCGGGGCAGGTTGAACAACCGGAGCTATAGCCGGAGCTTCCGGGATAGGTGCTTGAGCAACTGGGGCAGGCTCAGCGATCGCCGCAGGAATTGCAACCGGAGCCGCAGGTGTTTCGGTGGCAGCAGGTGTAGCTGGAACATCGAAGCTAACGGCAACATTATCAATATCAGCGGCAAACGCCGATTCGAGGTGAGTGAGGAGACTAGCGAAGAGGATGAGGGGGAAAAGGAGAAGACGAGACATAGGGCAAAAGGGAAAGAACGTAGAAGGCAAGAAGATCAGGGAAAAAGAAGCCACTTTTAGGAGATAGCCACGAAAAAATGACCGTCTGGTGCTAGACGAGTTTGTGGTTAAGCGATGGTTGCTAAGGGTTAGGGCTGTTTGAGCGTCCGTTCTAGAATTTGGCGACTTGGCTCAACGATCGCCCAGGTGCCGTTCGGTTGCTTACGCAGGGCGGCAAACTCTAAGGTAGTGGCGCGACCAATGCGATCGCCTGCGTTGAGGGTGCCCACACGCGGATCTTCCAAACCGCAAAGGCGAAATAGGTAAGCGGGTACATCCGGGCTAGAGAAGACGATGCAGTTACGACTATCTTTCTGAGTACGACCATTAAAAGGGGCGTAGACAGCCGCGCGATTTAGACCGATGGTGATGTCACCCAATCCACCTAAAACGGCATATCCTGCCACTCGATCCCCCGGTTGCAACTGCCATTTTTGATGCAATTTCAGTTGTAGACGAGTCGAAGGATTTGAGGTCGGCATGCAACTGGTCAGCAGCAAACAGCTAACGACAGCCAGCCAGCTATAGAGAGAAACACGTCGAAGGCACAAGTGATGCAACAAAGTCATGGGGTGCCTCAATGACGAAAACTGAAGGAATATCCGGCGTATTCTTCGCCTTCGTACAGCACAACCAGCCATGTACTGGGGTCAAACTCTAATGGGTAGGCTTCCCGTCGAGAAGTGGCACCGACTCGCAGTTGCAGATTCTTTAAATTGCAGTAGGGCTGAGCGACAACCTGCCGAACCTGGTTTTGGTGCGATCGCTCAGGAATTGCCAATAAACGAGTTAAGGCATCGCGGGAAAGTTTTGCTTGCGGTTGCACAATTTCCTGGCAAACATCCTTAACTGGATACTGCCCCGGCAGAAGCTTTGCCGGATCAACTAGCAAACCGAGGGCTGCTACAACAGACCCACCTGCTAGCATGTATTTCACACCTGTTCCACGTGAATATTGTTGAGCCATTTCTCAACCCTCAAACAATCAGACGACAAAAAATTAAACAGCGACAAATTAACGGCCATTGATACGATCGCCCTGCTACTTGGGATAACAAGTCAGAAGGAGGAGTTATAGAACCCTCAATCCTTACCACATTAGCGATGACGATAGAAGCCGTTTCTGGATATTGGTATATTTGTACTATATATCCTGGAATAGATCAATACTTTTGTACTATTTAATATTTTTCGACGATGTAAAAAAGCCTCGTTCTGAGGCTTTGAGTCGCTATTTCAAGAGTTGAAGCTTTGTCGAGTTGACTAGTTGCGCTTAAAAGTGTCGAGCCATTCTCGTAATTGTTCGCCTGCCACGTCACGCCCACCTAGACCAAAAGCAAGGGCAATAGCTACGGCGATCGCCCCTAAAAGCAGGCCAAATGCCAAATTAACGATATTTGAGGCAACCCCGATCTGTTGTAGTGCCATTGCAGACACTAGCGCAATAATTGCAATCCGAGCGGTTTGTGCCAAAATTCGAGACTGTCTAGTGTTAGAACTGTCGATTAAATTAAAGGCCAGGTTTGCCAGATAAAGACCGACAGCAAAAACAATTAGCCCCACCAAAATTCGCCCAAACACTACAAGCAGTCCGGTTGTGATGTTTTGGATGGCTGGCAAATTCAGCACATCTAAAGCCGCAATCGCTGCAAACAGCATAATGCCAATCAGCACAACCACCCCAGCAATCTCTGAAGGAGTGCGAGTACGAGTTGGCAGATTTACATTAGTCTCTGCCGGAGTGCTATCCACAGGCTGAACAGAAGCCGCGCTTGTTTGAATGCCTAGCCAGTGGTAGAGGTTATCAAACCCGATGCTAGCTAATAGATTGCGCACAAAATCGGCTAAAAAACGACCTAAAACGTAAGCTGCAATGAGAATTAAGACGGCTGTAAATATCTGCGGTAGGGTCGTGAGAATTTGGTTTAACATCGCGATCGCAGGCACAGAAATTGCCGGAATTTGAAGCGCATCCAGAGCTGCGATCGCTGCTGGCAACAATACAAGAACGTAAATTATTGTTCCAATAATGTAAGACAAAGATTGTGAGGGCTTGTTGCGTGTCATGCCAAACTGCTCACCAATTCGGTCAACGCCTGTTGCTGCTAGCAAATTGGTGACAATATTGCGAACAATACGAGCAATAAACCAACCTGCAACCGCGATTACAACCGCCTTAATAATGTTAGGCAAAGCCTGCAGCAAGTCATTCAACAAATTCTGGACGGGTTGCAAAGGCCCACGTAGATCTAAAACATCCAAAATCGTTGGCAGGAAGAACAGTAAAACGAACCAGTACAGAGCATTTCCTAGGGTATCGCTCAACAGGTAGGGGCTTCGAGTCGTTGGTTCACCATCTTGAAAAAATCGTTCATCCAGTGAAAATGACTTTGCTGTTCGGGTTACGATGGCCCTTGCTAACGTCGCAACAACCCACGCAATAAAAGCTAAGAAAGCGGCCGCACCAAGTTTAGGTAGAAATGCAAAAATTTGGTTCAAAAAATTGTTAAGCGGTTGCGAAACGGTTGTTAGGTTCAAAACGTTGAGAGCTGCAACAATCGCCAGCGTCAAAATCACCCAAAAAACAACCGATGCAAAAATTCCTTCAACTTGAGAAGATTGACTGGCAGAAGGCTGATTACCTGTTGTCCAAGCGATAAAGCGCTCATCAAGATTCGTTTTTTTCAGTCCTTTGCGCAATATTGAAGAAACTAAACCAGCAACGAGCCAGCCTAGCAAAAGAATTGCGATCGCCCCAAGCAGATTTAGAAGAGTGGGTCCTAAACTTCCACTCGTTTGCTGAAAAAAGCGATTCCAAGCATCTAAGGATGTCGCATCTGTTGAAGGGGCAGGGGCTTGTACCTGTGCAAATGAAAAATTCCCAGTTAAAGGGAGAGAGAAATTCAACATTTCCCGCCCCTCTAAAAATCTATACATAACTTTTGGTTAACCTCTTCTGATGTATGAACTTGGCATTCTTCCCAGAAGACAACTCATTTCAGCAACTTCAAGCCGTTAGTGATCAACCCTTTTAAGCTGATGACTGAATACTCACACCAATCTTCTCAACTCAGTCTGTGAAAGCCTTGACATAGCAGCACGAATTGGTCTGTAAGCAAAATACTCTCGCCAGAGGAAAAAAGTTGCAATTTCTTAGTCGAAATAAGATCGCTACCTCAAATTTTCACGAAACACTTCTAGCGATACAGGCACTTTAGAGGATAAATTGCGCCCCACTAGTTCGGCTACGCTGAAGTAGGTACTGAATTGTCAAGGTGTAGGAGTTGCCTTTGACCATAGGATACTGCGGATCTCTCATATAGGGAAGGATCAATGAATACAACCAGACAATCTCTATGGTTGTTTGTTGCATTTTTATGTTTTTGCAAGGGTGCCTTCTTTGAAGCCTTACTATAAACAGTAGAAAATAATCGATTTCTCTACAGAGGCTTTTCTACCTGAGTTGAGAGCCTACCTGACTTGATTGGTAGCTATGAATGAAGCTCAAGTTTTTGAACAAACAGTCCAAATTAACGCCAGTGCTACGGCTGTTGAGCAGTGCATTACAGATTTAGGATTGATGCACCAGTGGCTCAATCCCGCTTTGCGTTGCGAACCTGTTGGAGAATGGTCAACTGCCCTGGGTGGCAAAAGTCGCTTCCTGATTCAAATGCCGCTGGTTCAACCGTGCCTAGAGAGTACGGTGGTTGAACGAGAGCCGGGGCTGATTGTTTGGGAGTTTAATGGTTTTTTTCGGGGGCGCGATCGCTGGGAATGCCAGCCAAACAACAATGGCACCCTGCTGCTCAATCGCTTTGATTTTGTGATCCCCAACCCAATTGTCGCGTTTGGGTTTAAACAGTTTGCTGCTAAGTGGACTCAAGCCGACATGCAGGCTCAACTACAGCGGCTGAAGCGTGTCGCTGAGAGAAGCTATCAGGCTTAGGTAGACACACCACACATAAACAGGTACCCTCTATGGCTTCTGACCAGCCTCCGGCACTCACGCCTCAAGAACTTGCCAAGTGGCAGTTTCACCTGCGGCAGGCAAACGACAATAACATCTGGTGCCATTGCCGCCAGTGTGAGTATGAGTGGGTCGCTTCCGATTTTGTTGCCTGCGATCGCTGCGGTAGCCGTAATGTGCAGCATATTCCTTGCTGGCAATTCCCTGACGACTAGGCGATCGCAAGAGTCCCTAAGCTTTGGCAGGTGCCATCCGAGTGGTTCTGAAGGTGACGTTTGCGCCTTCTTGGGTTTGCTCTAGCACCAACAGAGGGGTGGGTTTTGCTTTTTGATCCCAGTGCATGTTAGCAATCCGCCCTTGAATGGTTGGTTGCCAGGTATCATGCTCCGCCGCCGGACTCAAGAAGGTTTCCATGCAGTCAATGATTTGATTGATGGTAACGGAGGTTGGCTGGGTTGGCAGCTTATTGATTTTGATTTCAATGCGGAACAGAACTCGCTTGCTGCCCTTGGGGAGATCGCCGGGTTCGTACTCCACATCAAAGGTTTCGTCAATTTGACGACCTGTGCTAGCAATCCCAATTTCGCCTTGGTTCGCTTGTGTGGGACGTAAGGCGACACTAATTTTTTCTTTAACACGAATCTTAATCTGGTTCAGAATGGCGAAGTGGAAGACCTCTTCATCCATCCGCATGCGCAAGTAATCGAGATTGAACTCACGCGAGTGAATTAAATCGGGGTTGCGCTCCATTTTGCCGATGGTTTCGACCGCATATTTCAGCTTCTTCTGAAGTTCGCGGTTCTTTAAAGTTTCAAATTTAACTTGCTTTTTCAGCTTTTTCGCATGGAGCCACGAGACAAAGCCCAGTGCTAGCAAAGCAACGGCCAACCCACCGGAGGTGTACATCCAAATGGGTGGAGCAGCAGACGCGGCTGTTTGGCTGGCAGGTTGCTCTGTCTTGGGCTTGGGTTTGGTTGTTTGAGCGAGAATGGAGGTTGTGATGAATGGTGAGACAGTCATAGGACAATTTGGACTAGAGTGCTGCTAATAATAAAGTTCCCTGGATGAGAAAGATGTCATCAATCAATTGGCATAAACCGGAATCTTCTTCAGCTCTTTACACAAGCACCAACAAAGTTTAGTGGTCTAAGTACCAACGCGCACGATACGAACGATTATCGATAAAGCACAGGTAAGGAAACTGCTGACTATACCCCAACCCGCCAAGCCACCAGGCATCCAGGAACCAATACAGTTGAGCCGCTGTATAACCAGGACAGTAGAAGGCGATCGCATCACCCAGAGCAAAGTAATCAGCCAAGCCTCTCCCCAACCCTTCGATGACTGGACAATACCAGTAAAGAATGCGGAGCGATCGCTCCAACCGATCCTGCACGGACTGAAAAGCACCTGCCATTTCTATAATTGCATCCACACTTGCCTGATTGGTTGGCAGAAAAACGCCAACTTGCGTGGCATCAGCCCACAAAAAATCGCCTCCCGGCACAATTGGGACATCGAGTTGTAGATTCGTGGGTGTCCAGTTTGAAGGGCGCGTCAGGCGTGACTGTTCGGGGGGCCGCAACGGTGGCAAATCAGGGTGCTGTGTGGTTGCCTGCTGATTCAACTCGCGCGCCAAGAACCAAATTGTTTGCTCGCGATCGAGAAGCTGATACCACCGTTGCGCCAGCTGAAACAGGGCAGAGCGTTGCTGCTCTGTTCCTTGATAGGTCGCAGGTAAGCGGGCAAAAAAGTCGAGTAGTGCCCGATCCACTAAATTTGCCGCTGCCGCTAGCTCGTCGGGGTCTGGGGTCTCAGTGGCAAACAGTGCGGGGTTTACCCCCAACACAATCATGGCATCCCCGCGAGTCTCAAGCTGTTGCCACTGCTGAAAGCTTTCTAACAAAGCTGACCGCTGCTCTGACTTCTTTTCGTAGCGGTAAGGGATCTGCTGTATGAGTGTCATCAGAGCGGCGTCAAAGGTTTTGGGTGAAACGGCAGGTGAGCGGTCAACGGCCAAAGTCGCGATCGCTTGTTCTCGTGTGGCTAGTTGCCGCCAGCGTTGCACCAGTAGCAGTAGTGCCTCTCGCTGATGTGGATACCCAGCATACTCCTCAGCAAAAGGTTGAATGGCCCGTAGCAAAGCGCGATCGCCTTCAAAATCATCCACCGGAGCGGTTGCATTGGGCAGCAGGATTGCCAGGGCTTGCGCGCGATCGTCCTGCTTAAACCAAAGTCGCACTGCCTCTAACAGCGCAGCCTGCTGAGGGGGCAATGAGAGATAATGCACCGGAACCTGAGCGACAAACTCTAACAACACAGTTTCTAAAAAGCTTTGGTCGAGGGGCAACTCTGGCATCTGGCATTCTTGCCGATAAGCATCCAACAGTTTATTGGCATGACAGGACTCAAGTCGTGCGGCTGTCACATCATTTGCAGGTGCTAAGAAACCCTGAGCTACTGTTTGAACGAAGGCATCTGTATACGAACCTGTCACACTATCCCAAATCTCTTTGCCCTTCCAGCCTGCAACCGTCAATTGGCTGGTCAAAGCGCGCAAGGTGCTAGCAGCCACCTCTACCTGCTGCTTAAACGTCATAATCTGCTGGAGCGCAATTTGGTGGGCAGGTGAAATCCCCAAACCCGTTTCACCATCTGCTAACCGGGGTTTACACTGTACCCGATACAAGGCAGTCAACAGAGGGGAATGAATGCCCGTCCGCTCGGCTGCTCGCCGATAAATCCTATGGCGTTGGTTGAGCGTCAGGGTTCCCATCGTAGGCTAATAATTAAACCATTTCTAATTGCTTTGTTGATTATGCCGCCTCAGCCCCTTTCTCACGCGATCTCCGCCTCCAGCTTTAGGGATATTCGCCTGATTGCGACCGATATGGATGGCACCCTGACTATTACTGAAAAATTTACAGCGCAACTCCTGCAAACATTCAATGACCTATCAGATGCAGGCATCGCTGTTCTCATCGTAACCGGACGCTCAGCGGGTTGGGTGAGTGGGTTAGTCCAGTATTTGCCAATTTGGGGGGCGATCGCCGAAAACGGAGGCACACTACATCGCGCCTTTACCGCCCAGACGTTTTTACCCGAAATTCCAGACATTGAGCCGCATCGGCAGCAACTCGCGCGGATGTTTCAAAAGCTGCGGATGCAGTTTCCTAGTCTACACCCCTCCTTTGACAACAGCTTTCGCCTCACCGATTGGACGTTTGATATTGCCGATCTGTCCTTAACAGAGTTATGCCAAATGCAAACCCTCTGCGCCGCAGCCGGATGGGGCTTTACCTACAGCACTGTGCAGTGCCACATTAAACTGCCCTGGCAAGAGAAAGCGATCGCCCTGCAAGCGGTTGTAGAAAGCTATTTCAATGATTTATCTCCCAAACAGATTGTCACGATTGGCGATAGTCCTAACGATGAGAGTCTCTTTGACCACACCCGCTTTCCCCTATCGGTCGGAGTCGCCAACTTGCACCGCTACTGCGATCGCCTGACCCACCAACCCACCTACATCACTGAAGCCTCAGAAGGACTCGGCTTTATCGAACTCGCCCAACTGATCCTCAACCAACGCCCAACTCCTGACTCACAGTTATAGCTATGGTCATCTTAGTTAGGACAGAGGACAGAGGCTTCGATTAAACATCAGCCGAACGGTAGAACCCCTTTAGCTTAAGCGGTCAGACCGAAAGCCCACACTCCCCACTCCTACACCCCCACCCCCTCACTAATGTCCCAATCCCCCAACGACAGCCATAACACGCACCCGTCTCCCTCCGCCCCCTGGAATCACGGTATGATAAACGACTTGGCAACTTCTTTCAGCACGTTTTATGGCGCAGCAGTACACAATTACCCTTCTTCCTGGCGATGGCATTGGCCCTGAGATCATGGCGGTTGCCCGCCGAGTTTTAGAGGTCGTGGGGCAAAAGTTTGACCTCGGTTTTACGTTTCAAGAGGCTTTGGTCGGGGGAGCCGCGATCGACCAAAAAGGCGAACCTCTGCCTGCTGAAACCCTGGAAACCTGTAAAAACAGTGATGCCGTGTTGCTGGCGGCGATCGGAGGGCCGCAATACGACACCTTGCCACGCCATTTGCGCCCTGAAACGGGTTTGTTAGCTCTGCGGGCTGGCCTTGGTCTGTTTGCTAACTTACGCCCGGCTAAAATCCTGCCCCAGTTACTCGATGCTTCGTCACTCAAGCGTGAGGTGGTCGAAGGGGTCGATATTATGGTTGTGCGAGAACTCACTGGGGGCATCTATTTCGGACAGCCCAGAGGTGTTTTTGAAACAGAGACGGGTGAAAAGCGTGGTGTGAACACAATGGCTTACACCGTTTCCGAGATCGATCGCATTGGCCGTGTCGCCTTTGAAACCGCCCAAAAGCGTAGCAAACGCCTATGTTCCGTTGACAAAGCAAATGTGTTAGAGGTGTCTCAACTGTGGCGCGATCGCATCACAGCCCTGGCGGTTGAGTACCCCGACGTTGAGTTAACCCACATGTATGTGGATAACGCCGCCATGCAGTTACTCCGCTGGCCCAAGCAATTTGACACGATTGTGACAGGCAACCTGTTTGGCGACATTCTTTCAGATGCAGCCGCCATGCTTACAGGCAGTATTGGGATGCTGCCCTCAGCTAGTCTTGGCTCTGCTGCCCCTGGCTTGTACGAACCTGTACATGGCTCTGCCCCCGACATCGCCGGACAAGATAAAGCAAATCCGTTAGCGCAGGTGCTTAGTGCCGCAATGATGCTACGCTATGGGCTATCTCAACCCACTGCTGCCGACTGCATTGAGCAAGCTGTTTTACAAGTTCTTGATCGCAATTTCCGAACTGCGGATATTATGTCTGACAATATGACACTCCTCGGCTGCCACGCCATGGGAGACGCTATCGTAGATGCGATACGAAATTAGCAGGGTAACTGACTGTAAAGCTGCCCTTGCGACTTCCGTACAAATGTACTAAATTCAAGCAAAGCATTAGGGGTAGATTAACAGTGGCATACGCAACACAAACCCAGATGAACCGATCTGCTGCACCAGCAAATCACATGGATGATCCCGACTTCACTACGCTGCTCGACCCAGCGTTGGTGCGCTCAGCCCGGCAGATCTATGTGACTTATTACGAAGCCCATCCCAACTTAGTCCAACGCCCCATTGGTGTGGCAATTAATCGCTTTACCCATCGCGGCAAGCTGATTTTTAACGTCAAGCCAATTTTGTTACCGCAAGAATGCTTTGTACCGTTCAGTCAAATTGAGTCTGATATCTATTAGGTAAGCCGCTGGTGCTTCCTCGCGCCCCGTTGCTGATTGTCAAACCCGCAATTAGCGTTTGCTTTGCCATAGGTACATATCTGTTGAATGGCTTCTACAAAGATGAGCGATCGCCAGGTGCTAAAACCCGCGATCGCTTTTGCCTTTTTAGACGGTTTTTGCTCGTTCAGGTTCCCCCTCGTTTTGCATTCAATCCACCTACTCTGCGCCTCATTTCCCAGTAGATATACAGAGACAAACCCCTCACATTACCGATTCAGTTTGCTTTGCTCCCCGGATTTAAACCCCAGAAGACACTCAACTTAGGTGACTGGCAGATTTTCCCCGACCTAACACAAATTTGGACTTTAGATTAAATGCCATTTCCCACTATGTGTAAGGGCGAACGGCCGTTCGCCCCTTCTAAATGTGGTGTGTTTTCTGAAATAGTCCAAACTCCAGACAAATAAAGGTCGCTCAAAAAGTAACGGTAAATTTCTTAACGAAATGTTTGTGAATCTGGAATTGCCCCAGGGAACTCTGAAAGTAGACCATATCAGCTAATTTTTGCTGAGACAAAATCCGCTTCAGTGTGTATCTGACTTCTTTTAACCGTTTAGGTGGGAATCCCTGCTGTCTACCAAAAGAGGGCCTTTAATATGACCGCTTCAGGAAATTTGCTTCAGCAAGGGGTGGCGGCAATTCAGCAAAAGCGTTACCCAGAGGCGATCGGAGCATTACAACGATTTTGTCGGGGGGAAGCACCCCCAGAATCGAAAGAGTTTTATCAGGCGCAGATGTGGCTCGTGCGAGCCTATCAGGAAAACGGCCAATTGAAGGATGCGATCGCCCTGTGTGAGCGAATGATGCAATCCCCGGTGCCGCAAGTACGTGCCTGGGCCGAAAAAATTCTCCCCACATTGGGAGGAACGGCTCAACCCGATGCCGTCACTTCTCAAGCTGCTGCGCCCGTTGCTTCCCAAAAACAACTGCCACCAGAAGAATCGGCGGCACTATTGATGCAGGGCAACCAGGCGTTGAAGATGCAGCGGTTTGGGGAAGCGGTTACCGCCTTGGAAAGCTACTGTGCAGGCACCGACCCCAATGCCAAAGACTATGCTCAGGCGCAAATGTGGTTGGTTAAGGCGTATAACGGCAACGAGCAAAAAGACGCCGCGATCGCCCTTTGTCAGCAGTTGTTAAACCATGACAAAGAATACGTTCGGATCTGGGCCAAAGAGTTTCTCAACAAAATCGCCCCTGAAATTGTGGCGCAAGCTGCCACCGCTGAAGCGGCTGAAGTCGAAGCTACTACTAGCGATGCCCCCAGCCCAGCTAGCGGAAAAGCTACCAAAGGCAAAGCTCCTGTCAAAGCAGGCAAGTCGATTCCCAAAGCAGGGCGATCGCCGCGTAAAGGCGTCAAACTGACGATGAAAGGGGTCGCATCCAGTCTATCTCTCGCTTCTGGAGTCACCATCTCGCTGTTGTTTGGCATGGTGCTGGTGTTGTCGCTGGCGCTGATGTTGATTGTTGAGAATGACAATCCAACCATTGGTTTGGCGATCGCGGTTGGCATTACCATCGCCTTTAATCTAGCCACCTTCTTTATTGCCCCCTTCATTATGGATTTGGTGCAGGGTTGGCTCTACGGCACCCGCTGGATCGATATTGCCGAAATTAATCGCCATAGCCCTGAAACCGCGCGCATTATTCAAGAAGTCTGTAGCCAGAAAAAGATTTCGCAACCACGTCTAGGTTTGATTGAAGACAACAACCCAACAGCGTTTACTTATGGCTCTCTCCCCAATAGCGCCCGCTTAGTGGTCAGTCGCGGTCTGCTGAAATATTTGGATGACGACGAAATTGCCACGGTTTACGCCCACGAATTAGGGCACATCGTGCATTGGGATTTTGCGGTGATGACCCTGGCCGCAACCCTTGTGCAAGTCACCTATCTGCTTTATATCTGGATCCGTGAACTCGCTAGCGCGATCGACAACGATAACTTTAAGAATGGTGCCCGCACCGCTGCAATCACCGCCTACATTTTCTACATTGTGGGTGAGTACCTGTTGCTCTATCTCTCTCGCACGCGCGAATACTACGCCGATCATTTCGCCGCAGAAGTAACAGGTAACCCTAATGGCTTGTCGCGATCGCTCGTCAAAATCGCCTACGGCATCATGGAAGAAGGCAAGCGTAATACTGAACCCAGCAAAGTTTTACAAGGGACTCGTGCCCTCGGCATTGCAGACCCGCGATCGGCCACGTTAACGGGTACGGCTTACCGGGTTGCAGCTGAGCCTCAAAAGGTTGGTCGTGTGTTTCTCTGGGATATGTTTAACCCCTGGGCCTGGTGGATGGAGCTAAACTCAACCCATCCCCTCACAGGAAAACGTGTGCGTGCCCTCAGTACCTACGCTGAGCAACTGGGTATTGATGCCGAGTTTGATATGGCGAACGTGATTCGCGAAGGCAAAAAGCTCAACAAGAAAAAGCTCTATAGCAACTTCACGCTGGATGTCTTTCTCCTCTGGGCTGACTGGATTTGCTTGGGGATTGGCTTATTAGTCGGCTTTAGCTTAGTTGCTGTTGGGATTAACCCTGTGCAGGCGATCGCCGCTGGTCTGTTGGGCTTAGGGATTGGCACCTTACTCAAAATGGTGTTTATGTATCCTGACTTTAACCGTGCCCCTGCAACGGATGTGTTGTCGCTCATGTCTGATCCCTATGCCAGCCCGTTACGGGGTCGTCCAGTAAAGCTGGATGGCGAAGTGATTGGGCGCGGTGATGCCGGATATCTGGCAGGTTCTGACCTCAAGATGCAAGACAACACAGGCATGATTTATCTGCGTTACGCTTCTCGGTTCGGGCCACTGGGCAATTTCCTGTTTGGCTGGAGTCAGGCAGGCAGCTTCGTCAACCAAGAAGTATCGGTTGTGGGCTGGTTTCGCCGGGGGGTGATGCCCTGGGTTGACCTGGTCAAACTCGATTGCCCTGACAAGTGGAATATTACCAGCCATCCCCGTTTTTGGCTGCTGGTGAAGGGTTTGCTCTGCATTGTCGCGGCGATCGCCCTGCCTTTCTTTTTCTAATCGCCTCTCACCGTCCTCACTGCCTTAAGGAACGAGAATTAAATAACTTCGACAATTCCTTGCACGGGCGTTAGCGCAGCATGCCTTCAGGCTATACAGTCTTTCGCCCTTTTGGACGGTAAAATGTTCGATCTTATTTAAGCCATGATCCTTGGGATCGCGAATTGCATCAATCCGAAAACTGCATGGGCGGGTTTAGCAGACCCATCTGCACCCAGCAGCCAAATAATTCTTCTAGTGGGTCAAACTTTGGATCCATTATCTGAAGGCTACTGCAATTTCCGATTTACTGAGAAAAAGGTTTCTAATCTTTCGGGGTGCCCCGGTTGGGAACCTTCTTCTCTGTGTGTCAGAATGAAGGTCATTTGGTACGCGAGTTTTAGCATTTGTGATTGAGGTAGAAGTTCACCAACGACTCCGCGCCTTTTTGCGTGAGCAGGGCAAGCCTTACTGGTCGCACCACTTAACAATGGCGCGATTGGTGGCGCGTGCTTTGCGGTTAGGGCGTAGCGCCTTACTCCAGACCGATGCTCTATCGCGTTACCAGGGGCGGTATCGGCTCAGCTACCTGGTGCCAGTGCTGTTATGGCAAGAACCCGTAATTTTGGTTGTGCCAGAAGATGTGCAGCAACGCCTGCTGATGGTCGAAATTCCTCAGTTGCGGCAATGGGTTGAGACAAGCAAGCCCATCTATACGGGCGATCGCGTGCCTGCCGAAGATTTTAATGGTCTGCTGTTGACCACGCCCGAAAGTTGGTTGCGCGATCGCCTCCATCAAGAAGGTCGCTTTCCGCCTGGTATTCCAACCATTTTGGATGGCGTTGACGACTTGGAGCAGTGGGTGCAGTCTGTCCTCACGGTGAACCTCCAGCCTTCTGACTGGGAAGACCTGATGCTAGCCTGTCCGGCGCACGGAGATGCGATTCGTGATGCACGCGTACAGCTCACCAAAACAATTTTTCAGCGTCCGGTGAACCCCTACGACTGCTGCCTGCTAGAACCCTACGAGCAGCGGATTCTAGAATGTTTGTTTGAGTTTTTAGGAGCTACAGCGCCCCTGCCTCTGCTGCCACCGCGCTGGCAACAGTTTCAAAAGGCGTATACGCAGCCAGGGCAGATGCTCTGGGCTGACATTTCACGTCAATTGGGGCAATTTAGCCTCAACAGTAGCCCAATTGAAGTCTCCTCTGTCTTACGCGAGGTGTGGGAGCAGCAGCCTGTGATTTTAGTGGGGGGCGCCCTCGACCTCGATGCCGAAGCAGCCGTGTATCGTCAACGGTTAGGACTGGATGATGTCACCTCGGTCAAATTCACCCCCGATCGCTCCGATGAGCTGATCCACCTTTACCTGCCTGAGCGCATTCCAATGCCTAACACCGAGTGGTTTCAGTCAGCGCTGATGCAAGAAATGCACACCCTGCTGCGTTTAAGTGCAGGCGGTCAGGGTTTGACTGTGCTAATTGTGGGTGACACTCCGCTCAAAGCGCAGGTTGGCTCACTCCTCGCTGCCGAATTTGGCTCACGGGTGCAGGTTGAGCGTACCTGTCTGGATGAGAATGGCGTTTTGGTCACAGGGTGGGAGTTTTGGCAGACCTATCAAAAAGTTTTGCCGATTCCTCAGACGATCGCGATCGCGACGCTCCCCATTCCTTCGCTCGAAGACCCTTTAATTGCAGGCAAAGTGGCTTACTACAAACAGCACCGGCTCGATTGGTTCCGGTTGTTCCTCTTCCCTGAAGCGTTGAATAAATTACAACGGGCGATCGCGCCTGTGCGTGAGCGTCAAGGAGTTGTTGCGCTGTTTGACAGCCGAGTAGTTCATCGTAGCTATGGTCAGCAAGTCTTAACTGCTCTCAATCCCTTTGCGCGAGTTAGTTATTTAGAGGCTGGGTTGTTTAATCAAACTGACTGTTCTTTCTTTGAGTAACAGTTTCGCGATTTTTTTTAGAGAGCGATTATGCTAGAGCAGCAATTACTGATGCATAACGAGACTGCCTATGCGATCGCTCCTCTGGTTCATTCCCTCCCTGTGTTTACTGAGCTTTGCAGCAGCAGCAGAGGCTGCAAATCCTGATCATGTCAAGCGCTTACTCCGCACTAATCAGTGCGCCCGTTGTGATCTGAGTGAAGCTAATTTAAAGACTGCAAACTTGTTTGGGGCCAACCTCGTTGGGGCTAACCTGCAAGGAGCCGATTTGAGCGGAGCCAATCTAGGTTCTGCAAACTTAACCGATGCCAACCTGAGTGGAGCCAATTTAACCCAGGCCTACCTGTTTGGGGCGGTTTTAGACAGCACCAATTTGAGTAATGCCAATCTTCAGTCGGCTTACCTGCGGGATGCAACGTTGGTAAACGTCAATATCTCAGGAGCCAATCTGACAAAGGTGAACCTGAGTCGCACGAATCTAGGCAGCGTTCAGCTAGCGGGCGCAGATTTAAGCGGGGCAAATCTGAGTGACACCAGCTTTGTGGATGTGCGCATTTCTGGCGCGAGTCCCAATAATAATTTGCGCGATTTAGCCCCTGCCCTTTTTACCCAAAGTTTCTGTTTAACAGATACCCGCAGCAACTCGGGCATGGATGAGTTTTTTAGGTCGTTAAAGTCATCAGGGATCACCTTACTGCGCGGCGATCTGACAGGCACCAATCTCAGCAACGCCAATCTTCAGAATGCGATGATGGCGAACTTGTCACTTGACAACGCCGACCTGACAAACGCAAATATGAATGGCACGATCTTACGGTGCAGTAGCTTAAAGAATGCCAAGCTTGACGGAGCCGATCTCAAAGATGCAGTGCTAGAAGCGGCTGTGTTAGAAGGTGCCAGCACAACGGGCATTCAAAATGCCAGCCTTGAAAATGTTTCTCCAGGCGTGACCGAGCAGCAAATGCGAGCTTACCAGGCTGAAGGGAGAACTTACGTTGGCTCAATGAGTCGGGCACAGCAGGCGTATTTTCTGGAAAGAGAGCGCTTTGCCAGCACCATCAAAGAACTTCAGATTGGCATTTCTGAAAATACTGAGCGTTACCAATACCGGATATTCAGTTACCCTCAGCGAAACCGCGCCGTAATGGTTGCTGGAATTCCTAAAAATAAGGGGTTCAAGACCTACATCGGGCTAATTAGCGTTGGCGGTGCAAGCCCTAACGAGCTGCGGACGTTCTCAACGATATGTGAAAGTGAAGTGGCAAAACCGCTGCTACCAAAACTACCGCCAATGCCTACGGGACGAGAGACGCAAGCAATGGTGTGCCCAGACGGGTTCAAAAAACTCTAGGAAACTGCCGAATTATGGGTGGCGCAGACAAATAACAACCGTTTGCTTGCCACCCGGACCAGGCTGACAGCTAATTTCACCGCCCTGCACCTCAATTCGCCGACAACACAAAACAATTTCAGTGGCAAAGTCACGATTGCCTGGAGGTGCAAATCTCTGGGCAGTCACTTTAATCAGGATGCGATCGCCCATTAACTCAGCCCCTAAAATAACCGGACTGGTCAACTCTGAGTAACGGGTGCCACGGGCAAGTAGATCGGTAATGACCGCTTCTAACAGCTCGCGATCAGCAATCACACTGGGCAAAAAGTCGGCTAACTCTAAGATGAGACGACAAATACTGCCATGCGTAGGAGCTTGCAGATGACGGCTAACCGACAACAAAAGAGTGCGTAATTCAATCGTCTCTAGCCGAACCTCGACTTTACCAGCTTCTAATTTTTGTAACAGCATTGTGTCAGCGAGCAGATCAGTCAGGCTATCAACCTCGTGTTGCAACTTAGCCAAATGTTCTCGCCACTCTGGCAATTCTGAAACAGCTTGCAGTCGATCAGAATGCACACCCATCGAATCTAGTGATTTACCAATGCGCCGCTCTAGAGAAGTGACCACTGCACGCTGAGCTGCTAAGTAGCGCCGCAGCTCCTCATTTTGGCTTTGCAGATGGTGTAGCTCGCTCCGAACAGAGGGAGTCGTTGCTAATGGCTGAGACATTGTATTAAACAACTTTTATTCTTAAGTTAGTTATAGCGCACTCTATTAAGGAAAGTAACAAATTATCAGCTTTATCTTAAAAAACTTTGATTGTCTTTAGATTCTTCTGCGTTTTGGGGATCTTGCACGTCGCTTTATGTGGAAAACGATCGCCTGGCGGTGAAGCTATAGGGAGGCAAAGTCCTTTTAAGGGGCGTTTCCAGAGTGTCATCTCTCTATAGGAGTTGCTTACCCATGCTGAGATTTGCTTTCTGTAAGCTTTAAGAAGAGGCTTGGGAAGCAGAAAGTTCCTGATTTGCAGTGTGCATCCCGTGAAATGGAGTGAACCGGGGTTGAAAGCTGATCTCCAATCAAAAGCAGTTTAACCCGGCACTTCTAACATCCTTGCGATCGCCAATCAAGCGGCTGAAACGTACATCTACTCATCCTCACCCCCAGGTTTGCTATGGAGTTTTACTACCCCCCTCAAGAGTCAAAAGGGCGTTACCGTTATGACCCGACGAGCCTCAAGCAGCAAGGGCCAGCACGCCTGTTTGGCTACATTGGTGAAGACAGCCTAGTGGCTTATATTGCAGAGCGTTTACAAGCTAATGCCTTAAATCAAGGGCAGCTCTCTCAGCCAATTAGTCTTTTTTTACAAAAAACTGAAGAAAATCAACTCAAGCTTAAAAATTCTTGGGTACAGCTTAATAATTTACTGTCTAGCACTAATTTCATTCCCGATTGGTTAGAGTTCAGCCTGCCACCCGGTGAAAGCTTCAGCCGAGACTTTATCCAAGACCGTCGAGATATGACGCTGACGCTTACCCTGGCAAAGCTCGCGGCTCAGATGAATGCCCGATTTAGCTTCGGTTCACCCACCGAAACCGCAAAAAAGCAGCGGCAGGCGTTTTACCAGACATTAGAAGGGTTGGGCCGCTCGCGCCCAGTTGTTAGCTTGATTCACGAACGCGAAGGCGAATTGAGCGATCGCGAATTTGCACGTCAACGGTTGGCTGGTTGTAACCCTACCGTGATTCGGAGTTTACAAGCCAGTGATCAGCCAATTTTGCAGAGTGTGGGCGGGCGATCGCTAACTTTAGCCAACGCAACAGAGGTTGATTTAGCAGATGCAGCGGCAGCCAACCGCCTGTTTGTCGCCGATTATTCCTTCTTAAAAGACTTGACTGCGGCAGAGCTGCAACCCGGTCGATATGTGGGTCGCCCCACTGCGGTGTTTTATCGCGGTGACTCCGGTTTAGAGCCTGCGTTGATCCGTCTGTCATCGGGCAGGGTACTGTTCCCCCCACAGATGGGTACAGCCAAAGATGATTGGATGCGAGCCAAGCTGATGGTGCAATGCGCTGACCTGACGCAACACGAGTTAATTGCTCATCTGGGCGATACCCATTTAGCCATGGAAGCCTTTGCGATCGCCACACCGCGCCAACTCCCCCAAAACCACCCGCTTTATCGCCTGTTGAAACCCCACTTCCGGTTTTTGCTAGCAATCAACCAACGGGGCAACCAACTGTTATTAGGTGAAGGAGCGGCGATCGAAAACTTGTTAGCCCCCACCCGCGAGGCTTCGATTGATTTAATTAACCGAGCTTACCGAGAGAAGTCGTTTGCCAGTTACGCCCTGCCCACCCAGTTAAAACAACGCGGCGTTGGGGTTGACTCTGGCATCGCCGATTTTCCCTATCGAGATGATGCGCTGTTGCTGTGGGAGGCGATCGCCCGTTACGTGGAGCAATTTTTGGGTCGCTACTATCCCGATGATGTGGCTGTTCAGCAAGACCCGTACCTGCAAGCCTGGGCCGCTGAGCTGGGCGCACCCCTATCGCACGATCTCGCCGATGCATTTCCCCAAGCACCGAGTTGGTTACCCTCTGAGCTTGCCACTCAGGTAGACCTCGATTTGCAGGATCTGCCAAATTACCCGCGCGTGCCCGATTTTCCTACGGCTGAAGCACCCGGCAGACTGACGACAGTACAGCAGCTTCTCGACGTGGCAACACAGCTTATCTTTACCTGCACGGCCCAACACGCTGCCGTTAACTTTAGCCAGTTTGACTACGGTGGGTTTGTTTCCAACGCGCCGATGTCGCTGCAACAGCCACCAGAACAAGCAGATTCGATCGCGACGTTGTTGCCCTCACCTGAGCAAGAACTCGCCCAGATGGAGCTAACGTTTGCTTTAAGTGGCATCCGTTGGGGTCAAATTGGGTTTCCTGATCAAGCACCGAGCGATCGCGGCGACCTCAAACTTTTGCAAGCCTTGCGGCAAGAGTTGAGTGCTATCGAGCGGTGCATCAATAGTCGTAATCAGAAACGGCTACAACGCTGGGGCGTCGATTACCCTTATTTGTTACCATCGCGGATCCCAAACAGCATCAATATCTAGAGGCGACAGGCAGGGATACAAGTTTCTGTTATTGGAGTTTGTTTGAAGCGAGATGGAATATAGACAGCAGAAAAGGTGTTGTCTGTTAGTTTGTCTTCGTGAAAATTACTGATCAATCGGCAGAAATATCAATTTTCAAACAAAGCAATTGTTGAAGAGTTGGTGTTTTTCTCTGCTAGGAAAGAACTGGCTTCAAATACCTGTTCGTATAGTTGCAGAATAATTGCGATCGCAGTGAGTAAGGCTTTATAAGCTTGTTGTAAATAAATTGTGAAATCACTGAGGTTTCGTGCAGAAAAGCTGTCACTCTGAACTGTCACAAACTAGCATAGTGATAGATCGATTCGTTTTGGTTGAGTGTGATTTCTAACAAAAAAGAAGGCGCAAAACTGACCAGAAGGAAGATAATTCAAAGGGCAAAGGTGCGTCGCTAAGATAGATCTAGCTCAAAAGATAGAGATTTCTATCCAATAGCATCGTTAGGGTAGCTGAGGAGCCTGCTCATGGTTCAATTCCACATCCAGCAAGATAGTGACATTCCCGCATCAACGCAGCTTTACAACCAAATTTTGTTTGCGATCGCCTCGCGACAGTATCCACCGGGGCATCGGTTGCCCAGTACTCGCCAATTAGCGATGCAAACTGGGTTACACCGCAACACCATCAGTAAGGTTTATCGACAGCTAGAAGATGCAGGGGTTGTCGATGCTCATGCGGGTTCTGGAATCTACGTGCGCGACCAGGTGCAAGACAGTGGTTCAAAGGTTAAGTCGCCGATTTTAGAGCAGTTTCCCACAGCTTATAAGGTGGTGCAGGGCAGCATTGACGAACTTCTAAAGCAGGGCTGCTCACTCAATCAAGCTCGCGAACTGTTTTTGGCGGAAATCGACTGGCGACTACGGTGTAGCGCACAAGTGCTGGTAACGGCTCCTTCGCACGATATTGGGGCAGGTGAAGTAATTGTCAGAGAGCTAGAGCGAGCGCTGAATATCCCTGTGCAACTGGTGCCATTAGAAGAGTTGGGCCAGATTCTTGACCAAACGCGCTCTGGAACGGTGGTGACTAGCCGTTACTTTATAGCGCAAGCCGAGGCGATCGCGGGGCCGAAGTCTGTCCGCGTGATCCCGATCGACATTTATGACTTTGATGAAGAAATTAAACTCATCAAAAAATTAGCCAAAGGAAGCTGCCTGGGCGTTGTTAGCCTCAGCTCTGGCACGGTTGGCGTAGCTGAAGTGATCATTCACAGTCTGCGCGGCGAAGATCTGCTAGTCATGACGTGCCAGCTCGGCGATAATTACAAACTCAATGCCGTCGTGCGAAGTGCCCAGACCATCATCGCTGACCAGGCAAGCTGTCAAACGGTCAAAGCCGCTATTTCGGCAGCTCGCGAAGATATCATTCGTCCGCCTCAGCTTGTTTGCTGCGAAAACTTTGTGATTGGCAAATCCATTGACCTACTCAAACGCGAATTAGGCTTAGAGTAACGCGATCGCCCCGATTAACTAGAACTCTTCCATCCGTCTACTCGAATCGTCTGATAAAGCAGCTGGTGGTCTGCCAAGCCAACTTTGCCAGGTAGAGAAAACGAATGTCCAATGACGCATGGCTTAGTTATTATCGACCCTGCAAAGTTCTTTTGGTGAACGACTAGAGCCTCATGGCTTAACCTCCCCTTATCCCCTATCCCCTATCCCCTTATCTCCCTTTCCCCTGCCACCCTTAATGGAGATTGTCGTTACTGGAATCGGCTTACTTACGGCTTTCGGCCCCCGCGACTCTACCTGGAAGCAGTTACTCGCTGGTCAAACTGCCATTCGCCTCAGTCAGCCCTATTCCGAATTACCAGCCAAACCCCTGGCCCTAATTCACGCAACCCCGATCGCCCTCGAAACTCTCACTCAAGCTGTCATCCAAGCTGCGTTAGAAGATGCTGGATTAACCCCTCCATTAGTGGATTGTGGCGTGGTGATCGGGTCGAGTCGTGGCAATCAAGCCAGGTGGGAGCAGCTCGCTCGCCAATCTTGGACTGAAACACAAGAAACGAGCCAACCACCTGAGTATCCCCTGCAAAACTGGCTGAGTACGTTTCCCAACACAGCCGCTGTACAAGCTGCGAGGAGCATTCAAACACAGGCCCCCGTTTTGTCCCCAATGGCAGCGTGTGCGACTGGTATCTGGTCGATCATGCAGGGAACGGAGCTGATCCGCACAGGGCAGTGCGATCGCGTCTTAGCGGGAGCCGTCGAAGCACCGATTACACCGCTGACTCTAGCCGGGTTTGACCGGATGGGGGCACTGGCACCCACCGGAGCCTTTCCGTTTGACTGCGATCGCGAGGGCATGGTTTTAGGTGAAGGGGGAGCCGTCTTTGTCCTCGAAACAGCCGAACTTGCACAGCAGCGTCAGGCAAAGGTTTACGGACAGATTCTTAGGGCGGGACTCTCCGCTGATGGATTTCATGTCAGCGCCCCTGAAATTGGGAGTCAGGCTGCGATCGCTGCCGTCAAGCAGTGCCTAAACCGCAGTGGACTAACTGCAACCGATATTGACTTTATCCACACTCACGGCACCGCGACCCAACTCAACGATCGCAACGAAGCATACCTGATCCAGCACTTGCTTCCCCAAGCCGCCGTGTTAGCTACCAAAGGCGCAACGGGGCATACGATTGGCGCATCCGGGGCATTGGGAGTGGCTTTTTCGCTATTAGCCCTGCAACAACAGCTTTTACCCCCCTGTGTTGGGTTGCGGCACCCCGCCTTTGAGCTGGATTTTGTCAGAACCACACGCCCAACTCCGGTTAACGTTGCGCTGTGTTTAAGCTTTGGCTTTGGCGGTCAAAACGGCGCGCTCGCCCTTGCGCGTCACGAATGCTTAGCTAACTGAACGTTGAGGCGGGTCGTTGGTAAAGTCAAACGCCTGGATAAACTCCATCAACTGCCCAAACTCAGGTAGGGGAGTGGGGCGATCGCTCAGCAACGTGTTGGGAATCACCCCATCATTCTCTTGAATCAAGCGGCTACCAAAACGCGGATGATGGTGAATTTTTAACACCTTACCGCTTGAACTGAGCAAACTCAGGCGACTGGGTGCTTTAAAGAATTTCGACCTGCCTAATCGTGCCAACACCTCATCCGGCAACGCACAGGCATGGATACTACTCAAAAACATCTCTCGCATTGAGGCAACCAGGCGATACCCCTCAGAATGAAAATAATTGGCAACTTCTTTTGCTTGCAAAAATTCGACAATTTTTGATAATTGGGCTTGCACCTGAGCCGCATCCTTAAATGGCAGAATGACGATGTAAGCCGCCAAAAATAGCCAGTTATCGCCCATCATTTCAAACGTCAAAGTAGTGCGGCGACGACCCAATTGAAGGTTTGGTGGCAGAAAGCTGAGCTTACTCTGATTCATCAGTTGCCGATAGGTCGCGGCTAGCAACATGTTGGTGTCGTGATCTAACGCAGCATCCACCTGAATGTTGACAGTTGGTGGTGCTTCTCGAAAGAAAACATGGGTATGGTCAGACCCAATTCGCTGCACAACACTCTGGTCTCCGTTAGGGCTTAAGTCTACCCACTCGCAAATCACGCCATCTGTCTTAATGCCAAACCGAGGAACATTGTGGAGCTTTGTGCCTGTCAGGGTTGCCCCACTCAGGTCAGCTCCTACCCAATCGGCCCCAATTAGGTTGGCCCGCGTTAAATCAACGTGTACCAGACTCGTGTCGTTGAGATTGGCGTAACTCAAGTTTGCTCCGGTCAGGTTTGCCCCACTCAACTTTGCCCCGCTCAAGTCAGCCCAGCGTAGATCTGCCCCGCTCAAGTCAGCCCAGCGCAAATTAGCCCCACTTAAGTTAGCTCCCTGCAAATTGACACGGCTTAAATTGGCCTGTCGCAACTCGGTATTGCTCAGGTCAGCACTGCTCAGGTCAGCACTGCTTAAATCAGTGCCATGTAAGTTCGCTCCACTCAGCGTTGCGGCTGTAAACACTGCCCACTTTAGATCTGTGCGGCTCAGGTTGGCATTGCTTAGCACAGCTCCCCGCAGCTTGGCATCCTTTAAATCGGCACCACTGAGATTGGCTCGATTGAGGTTGGCTCCACTCAGGTCAGTGCGAGTCAGTTCTGCCCTCACAAGTGAGGCATTTGACATTTCAGCGTAGCTTAAATCAGCCATTGCCAGGTTTGCCACATTCAAAATGGCGTCTGTCAAATTTGCGTGGCTTAAGTTTGCCCCGCTCAGTTTTGTCACATTAAGCTTTGCCCCGCTAAGATTTGCGTGGCTCAAATTGCTGCCACTCAGATTTGCAACGCTTAAATTAGCCTGACTCAGCTCTGCGTGGCTCAAGTTGGCTCCACTTAAGTTTGCCTCGTTTAGGTTGACGCCAGCAAAGGTGCGTTCTCCGGTGGCGTACTTTTTAAGAATTTCCTCGGCATTCATGGGAGCGTAGGCGGAAGATGCGACTAGGTGAGTGAATCCAGCCCGGAATCTAGAATGGGCTAGGAGTTGTTAGCAGCATACCAAGAATGAATATCGGCATCGTCGGTTTAGGGTTAATTGGGGGTTCCCTTGGGTTGGAATTCAAAGCACAGGGACATCGTGTTCTGGGAGTTAGCCGTAAATCGGCAACTTGCGAACGGGCGATCGCCTTGGGTGCGGTTGATCAAGCAAGTACGAAAGCAGACGTGTTAAGAGATGCCGACCTTGTTTTTCTTTGTACCCCATTAGGAGTGATGGAAGCCACAACTAAAGAAATCATTCCCTATTTAGCGCCAGAAACAACGCTAACCGATGTGGGTTCTGTAAAAGCATGGGTTGTCAAAACTCTGGAACCCCTGTGGCCTAACTTTATTGGCGGTCACCCAATGGCGGGTACGGCTGAGAGTGGCATCGACGCGGCGCACCTGGGTTTATTTCACCAGGCTCCCTACGTTCTAACGCCAACCCGCACGACTCCGTCTGTAGCAGTGCAACAGGTGGAAGCCGTTGTCTCGACGCTACAGGTGCGGGTACACCACTGCACCCCCGATGAACACGATCGCGCCGTTGCCTGGATTTCTCACCTCCCCGTCATGGTCAGCGCTAGCCTGATTGCTGTCGCCACCAACGAAACCGACTCCACTGTTTTAAAGCTGGCACACGCCCTGGCTAGCTCTGGTTTTCGCGATACGAGCCGAGTTGGGGGTGGCAATCCTGAGTTGGGCATGATGATGGCGCAATACAACCAGGCGTCGTTGCTGCGATCGCTCCTGGCTTACCGAACTCAGATCGATCACGTCATTGATGCTGTGCAAAACGAAGACTGGTCAACTATTGCTGATCTCCTGCAGCAAACGCACCAGGCAAGACCCTCGTTTGTGGAGCCATAAATTGCTTATCAGCAAAGTGTAGCGGCACTAGATGAACTAAACTTAGCTCCAGCAGATTGCCATGCAGATCGAGCGACCAACAAAACCGCTGCATATTAATGCATCACTTGTTCAACAAACTGGTTAAAGCGCCGCTTGTATTGCTTTGATAAGTGGTTATCATGTCCTCCACCTTGAACGACAATCAGTTGCTTGAATTCAGGTGCAGCTTCGTATAGACGCTCTCCCATTGCAACAGGGATTTGTAAGTCCTCAGTTCCTGTGATGATAAGAACTGGCATTCTGACAGATTTCATCTTCTCTAATGATTCAAAGTGTTGTCTCAGTAGGAATTCAACTGGAAACAGCCAGTACAATCCGAATCGCTTGGTCATGTCACGCATACTCGTAAACGAACTTTGCACAACTAACGCCCCGGCTTCTGGATGTTTAGCAGCAAGATCAATGGCGATCGCCCCACCAACTGAATGGCCATAAATAATAATTTGATTTGGCGGAATTCTACGCTCTTGAACCAAGTAATTCCAAGCTGCTTGAGCATCTTCATACACTTGAGATTCCGTAGGAAAGGCCCCTTCACTTTGACCAAAACCTCGGTAATCAAATAGAAAAATTGAGTAGCCTAACTTATGAAATTGAAGTGCTTGGCTCACATTGGCGCCAATATTGATTGCATTGTGATGAAAATACAGCATGACGGGTGCATCAGGCTGTTTCGCAGGAATCCACCAACCATGCAGGCGCTCTTTTTGTGAGGCAGTAAGCCAAACGTCTTGATACTTCAAGCCATATAGCGAAGGGGTACGTTCAAGCTGCCGAGTGGGAAAGAAAATCAGTCGTTGTTGCTGGGTGTAGAGAAGGAGACATACCAAGCCGTAGCCGATCGCAAATCGTTGTACGAAGGGCCGCCATTGTTTCCAAGCTCTCTTCCTGATGGACATCGCGCCAACGACCCCAAAGCATTATTTCATCCATAACTTTACGGTATTCCCCTATCAACGCTGGCAGATCAATTCTAGGCTGCGCTATCACTGAGGACGACCATGCCCAACAAACGCTTGGTCTCAAGCGGGAACTTTTACAGGCTGAAAAACTTCTTCCACACAAGATGTTTCACAGTGTTTTTATGCGGTTTCTTGCGATTGGATTCATCAGTCTCGTTGCCGTTGGGAGCCTCTTGCCACAAGCGATCGGAGCATCTCCGACTGCGTCTACAGGGGCAAACCTGGCAAAAGAAATGGTCACCGCGCATAACCAGTGGCGATCGAAAGTCGGTGTTAAACCCTTACGATGGTCACCTCAACTAGCTGCCTACGCTCAACAGTGGGCTAATAGCCTCGCGGCTTCTGGCAAGTTTGAACATCGCAAACCCAACAAATATGGCGAGAACCTGTTTTGGGGCAGTGGGCGGCGCTGGAGCCCGACGGAAGTGGTCAATAGTTGGGGTAGCGAAGTGAAAGACTACAACTATTCCAAAAATACCTGCCGGGGCGTCTGCGGACACTACACCCAAATCGTCTGGAAGAACACCACCGAAGTTGGGTGTGCTGTCGCTCGCAAGGGTAACCAGGAATATTGGGTGTGCAACTACAACCCACCCGGCAATTACATTGGGCAGCGCCCTTACTAGACCCCTTGCGTATCTAAAACGGTAGGACGAGAGGCGGCCAGCAACGTATGCAAATTCACAACGTTGCCAATCACCACGATCGCAGGGGCTTTAAACTGAGTCGCCTCCACCTGCTCCACAATATTTCCCAGAGTGCCAATCAATTCTTCTTGCTCAGGTCGGGTTCCCCAACGGACGAGCGCTACCGGGGTTTCATTGGTCAAACCTGCATCAAGCAGTTGCGCCACGATGGAACCGAGTTGGTGAATGCCCATGTAAATCACGATTGTTTCAGAGCCGTGCGCGATCGCTGACCAATTCACTGTCGGGCGGTACTTTCCGGCCCCTTCATGGCCCGTCACAAACGTTACCGAGGAACTGTAATTGCGATGGGTGAGCGGAATGCCTGCATAGGCCGAGGCCGCAGTTCCGGCGGTGATCCCTGGTACCACTTCAACCGCGATCCCAGCCTTAACCAGGTCTTCCATCTCTTCGCCACCCCGACCAAACACAAACGGATCTCCCCCCTTGAGCCGCACTACAATCGTTGCTTCGCTGGCTTTTGCAATCAAGAGTTCCGTAATTTCGCTTTGCACCAGCGAGTGCATCCCCCGCCGTTTACCTGCATTGATGCACTCTGCCTGGGGACGAATCATCGCTAAGATAGCTGGACTGACCAGCGCATCGTAGACTACTACATCCGCACTTTCTAAAAGCGCTTTGCCCTTGAGCGTCATTAAGCCGGGATCACCAGGACCCGCACCCACGAGATAAACTTTGCCGAGGCTTTTTTCCATAGAACACAACTCAGAATTGAGGAGAGAAAACTTGTAACGTCTGTCAGTCTTTAAACAGCCGTCACTTGATCAACAATCAGGTCGGCAATTTCGGGGGTGGCGTTGAGCAACGCCGCTTGATGCAGCTGAATGCCCGGAAATTGCTGTGAGAAAGTCTCTAGCTGTTGCGCGATCGCATCGGTGATCCCTCCAGGGAAAAGGAAGTAAGGCAACACGCCAATCTTGCGAAAGCCAGCCTGAATCAACGCTTTTAATTGAGTTTCCAGGCTGGGAGGGGTTGACCAGTAAGCCGCGATCGCCCCCAAATGATCGGCCAATGCTTCAACCTGTTGGTTTGCCCCAACGCGCCGACTGCCATGAGCCAACAAGACCCACGCTTCAGCTGCGATCGGCGACATGCGCTCAGTCAGCACTCGCCGCAAGCGGGGCACTGCTCCTAAATGGGCCATGACTTCAATCTGAACGGCATCGCCCAACTTTGCCTGCGCCAGCGCCACCATTTCGGGAATGTCCTCTGCTACATGCACCCCAGCCAACAAAAACAGCGGCACCAGCTTAATCACCCGCTGACCTGCTGACCCTGAAATGGCCTCTAAATGTTGCCCCAGGCGAACAATCTGCTGATCTAGTGGCACCACACCGCTTTCTAACGCCCCAACTTCAACCAGGGGTTTCAGTGCTTGCGTGGCGATCGCTGGCGATTCACCTCTCAATAAAGCATCTAGTGACTTCTGTTTCAGAGGCAACCGATCGCAATTTACAATGCGCTCGCTAAAAAGAACCGCTAACCGTTGTGCGGCGATCGCCGAGCGGGGGTCAGTGCTACCGTGAAAGACCAGTAAGTATGCTAGTGAATTAGACAATGCAAGAAATCGTGTGAGGTGGACACAAATTTAAGCGAACTTAGTTAAACCAGCGTGAAAGCTCAGCATCTGGGGAACTGCCTCAAACTAGCCATTGACCCATGGAGAAAGTAAAAAATCCGCCAAAATTGAGTTGTGGGTTGATGGTAGGAAGGACGCCGATGTAACGCTGTTAAGTTTGCAACAAAATTTTGTAAATCTATCCTAATCGAAAACCAGAACGGTTTATTTGCGGCTCAAAAAATATCTCTGCAGGCCAATAGCAACCTGTGCAAGTTAGAAACTCTGATTGAAGCGAAGGTAGCCAATTTCTACTTTTGAAAATTGAGTGACTGACAACGAATGGCTAGAGTTCTTGTTGTGTTCAAGACCACTCTAGCCATTTATAGCTTTAATAGGCGATCGCTCAATTAGTTAGCCGATTGAACAAAGGCCAGGGTCAAACTGTCGTGTGCCAAGAAGTGCGCTAAGTGAAACGCACGATCTTCGGTTTCGAGCAGCATTTCCTCATACATCAGACGGGTGGCGCGATCGCCTAAGCTCTCAGCTTGCGCTGCTTGCCGACGTAATACGCCAATCACAGCTTGTTCTGCCTGCAAATCATGCTCTAGCATTTGGCGGCAGTGAAAAATACCATCTGATTCTGGGGTGAAGCAGCACAACTCAGCCAACTTAGTAAAACTGGCAGCGGGTACGCCACCTAAACCGTTCAATCTTTCGCCCAACTTGTGAACGTAACCTTTCGCTGCATCAGCACTGTCATTGAAAAATTCATGTAGAGAGTAAAACTCAGCACCTTCGACCACAAAATGATGTTTTTGATACTGCAAATACAATGCTTGAAAGCTTGCCAGCAAAATGTTCATGCCTTCACAAATGGGTGTTGCGACAGAAGCATCAAACATTACTGGATTGTCGCCAACTTGCTCAAAAGCTCTTACCAAACCTTGAATTTCAGCCATAACCTTTCCTCAATGATGACATGCCATTTAGCAGACCAACGATAGATACCTCATGGATAAACGACTCAGAAGCCACTGGCTCAGCATTTAGAGACAGCAATTTGTTCTGCATTCGTCTTATAAAAACCATCTTCTCCTATCACTATAAAGAAAATTGCTTTTAACGCAATGCCCTAACTGAAAGTCAACGTCATACCTGAGAACCTATCAGATTTTACTGCTCCGGAAATGCGTGTTAACTAATGCAAATAATTCTGATTAAGTAGCTCAGTGTTGAAATCAATCTGGTCATCAAAAGCAATTAGAACAAAAGTAACTGTAGAGGCTTCACGCTATTGGAGAGCTTATTTAATTATGACTATTTCTCAAATTAAAAAACTAGGAGGCATTGCAAGATGAAAAGACCGCAAAAGAAATAATTGCATATCTTCTTTCATCAAAAGGAAAATGTAAGTTGAATGTTTTCTTGATAGAAATAACAGTTCCAAAATATTTGTAAAAAATTAAAGCTTTCTACAAAGGTTTAGTAAGTTTTTGAAGGACTGTTTAGAGAATATTGCTGCACAACAGGTTGTTTTCTCTAGGCTTCTTGAGCTTGAACGATATAGAACTTTTTAAACACACCAATTGTCCTAAACTCGTAGGCAGGCAAGTAGGGTGAAAAGGATAAGTCGGTCACATAAATGCTCAACAGTAATAAATTGATGCGGGTTGTTTTACTGCTGATCACTTGCTGAATCTGCTGTTGATTGGACTGGACTAGCATTTCGCATCGACCCGCTAAAAAGATTGGCGCTTTTGCACAAACTCTCGTCGTGGCGTAACCGACCACCTGTTCTGCGGCAAACTCTTCGTAAGCTTCGTCATCAGGATTTGTCAGCATTAAAACAGCGCTAATGCTACTGACAACAACAGCTCCTGCGATCGCAGCTAGTTTCCACTTTTGCATCCTCACCTCAAACAAAGCTTTCAATTGCTTCAATCAACTCTTTCGGATGGTGCACCAAAAAATCTGGGCTTTGACGCGCCAAAACTTCGTCTGAGCTGAATCCCCAACTGACAGAAATAGCTGACACACCTACTCTACGGGCTGCTTCGATATCGCGGGTTTCATCACCGACATAGATGATATCAGCCGGGTTAAGGCGATTTTGTTGAATGACGCGCCCAATAATTTTGCCTTTGCCAAATAAGGTCAACCCAGAAACGACGAGTTCAAATAAATCTTGCATTTGATTTTGACGTAAAAACGCTTCTACGTTTTCGGTTGAATTAGAGGTGACAATTCCCAGCTTGTAACCTTTTTGCTTCAGCTGCATTAAACTCTCACGAATATAAGGAAATGGCTGGAGGTTGACGATTTCCTTATTTAGCTCACGACGCAGACGACGCAACAAAAAGAGCAGCCGCCAAATCGAGATTCCAGAACGCTGCACAACTTCGCGAGATGTGAGTCTCTGAAGCTGGTGGATATCTTCTCGCTCAACCCGTGGGTAGCCATACTCAGCTGCAAGCCGATTGGCAATGCTCAAAATCACCTCAAATGAGTCAGCGATCGTCCCATCAAAATCAAAAAGAATGACCTTCACAGTTTATGCACTAAGTCGGTTGAACAAGATTCTTTCAAGGGGTGAACGCTTCGGAATAGGGATTCAATAAAATCGAATATTTTGCTATCTAAAGAAGCAAGCGGCTTAACAGCCTTTTGATACGACTGCGCTAACGCTTGTTCAGCAAAAGATCGAAATTATTTAATTTTTGTTCCCTAAAGTGAAACCACAAACCGAGTTTTCTCAAATGAAACAAATAGGTAGACCTGGTAAACGAACGCCAATATTGGACGCACCCGCTTTAATCATGGTGCCCAGTATGGGCTAAGTCTAGCAGTACAACCCTTTACCCTTTCAGATAAACATGACATCTCTTGAGTATTCCAGATAATTGCCTTTGTCCGAGCAAAAGAACAGAATTTGCACCTGCCGGAAAAACTGCTTGTTGCCCAGCGCGATCGCCCCTTAAAACACCTCCAAACCAGAGTGAATCATTAAGTTAAACATTTGCCTGCCAGGATTCTTTTGCAAAAGCTTTACATTATAAGTGCCTTTGTCAGCGAACCAGCCCAAACCGACGCTTTTCTCTAAAATTCGCTTCTAGTCAGCCTTTCAGCCTGGCTTCGCATCAAGAAAGGACTCTGAAATAAGGCTTAGAGGGCTAGTCATGTCAGCCTTTGATGATAAATCTTTCTTAAGAGATAGGAAATCTAAAAAACCGTATAATAAGATACAGATATAAATAAATCGTTCATCTTGTCGCGGTGCTGCTGTTAGGTGCTTTTGGCAAGACGGAAGTAGGGTCATCCCGAAGGAACGCGCCTCATCTCTACCACCCACTCACTCCACTAAATGAAGAGGCGAATCATATGAAACTCTCCTATCGCGGCAAAGCTTACGACTATAACCAGCCTACTTTAGAAGTGACCGAAGGCGAAATTTTAGGAAGATACCGTGGCTCTTTTTGGCGCTGCCACACCCTCTCAGAACTGCCAGTGCCCCAAGCTAGCCACAACCTAAAATATCGTGGCGTTAACTATACATCTAACCCTACAACTGGTGTTTCTCCTCGTTCCTATACCTATGCGGTTACGGCTCGACCCGGTAATGTTGTTAAACAAGGTCAAATGCTGCCCGCAGCAAACGAGCTAGCGAAGATCCACCGCATGAATCTGCAAGAACGGTTGGAGCGGCGCTTAAAAGCAGCCCGTGAGCGTGGTGATGTAGCGCTAATTAACCTTTTAGAAGCAGAGCGTAAGGAACTTGCTCTCTAGTTTGTTTCTCACAATGACTTCTCCGCATCGAAATATGTGAACAATCCCTCTTAAGTCCCCCTTTTTAAGAGGGATTTTTTGTGGCTCTGTTTGGCGGGAGTCATCCTCGGTGTTGGCCTCCTTGGGAGAAGTGATGTGCCTTTTGAGCCACTTACGACTCTGACAATGAAGGCAGCTCTGGATTCTGGCTGAGCGATCGCATCGCCACCGCTACCTGCTCAGAAATAAAAGGCAGCAACACCTCGTTGTTACTATGCTCTTTGCCTTCAGTAAAGACCACAAGCAAATAAGGATGCGCATCAGGTAGCTCGATATAGGCAGCATCATGACGCACACGGCTCATCAAGCCAGCTTTTGACCAGATGCGAGCCTGCAAGGGTAGACCAGCTCCTAAGAAGCCTGTGACCTGATTTTCGGGATCGGCCTTCAAATCTTCGGGATGCAGCGATCGCTGCATCAACGCCATCATGATCTGCGATCGCTTAGCTGAGACTGCAACGCCACCTACAATGCTATGCAGCAACCGCGCCGTTGCATCGGTCGTTAACCTGTTGCGGTTGTCGTAGTGTTCGCCCAAAAACATGCGCTCACGCCCATACGCCCCATCACACCAAGTCTTTTGGTTCACATTGATGGTTTGCAACTCATTCCAGTTCAGCGATTGGTAATAACGGTTGATAATATTGCGCTGATATTGCCAGGTTTCAAAGGGTTCAGGAGGTAGCTCTGGCCCGCTAGTTGTGCCCGTCAATACATCAACTACTAAACTGGTCGCGTCATTGCCAGAGTCAATAATCATGTCGGCGATCGCGCGCTCAAGCTCAGGCGTTGACTGCACCATACCCTTCTCAAACCATTCGTGAATGGCAACCAGGTAAAACAGCTTCACGACACTCGCCGGATAAATACATTCAACCCCGCGATAGCTAAAGCCCGCCGGAGCATACTGCCAAAATTCTGTGGGTGTAATGGCTCCCCCAATATTGACCCGATAAGGCGGCTCATAAGCCAGCCAAGTCATCGCGATTTGGTTACGCGCCAGAGTCGGAAAAGCAGCCCAAGTGTTTTCAAGAATGCGATCGCCCCACGCTTGCAACTGCTCGTCTCGCCGGAAGAACATAATGACTGCCTTAAAAATACCTTCCCAATCTTACGGGATTGGTTTCCTCCCTGAGTCATCTGCGCTGACGGATTCGGCCCCCAAATCAGAAGTGCGTCGCGATTGACCAGAATGCTTTCAACCCAAATATCTGGCAAAGCCAATCTCATCCGTACTACTGAATGTGAATCTCACGGTGTCAATTGCTAAAAAATAACGGCATACTGGAGAAGCAAACCTGCATTCTGCAAATCTGCCATTTAGCGTTCCACAGGTTCTATGAAACGAAAGCCCAGAAACTCTAATTATGCGTACGATCGTGACTACAACCGCGATCGAGATCGCGATTATGAAGACTTTGCAACCCCAGAGCCAGCCGCCCCCAAGCGGAAGAACCCATTGCTGGCGTTTGGCGCAACTTCGTTAGCAGTGCTGGCAGGCATCTTTATTTTGGGAATCGGTGTTGGTATTGGTTTCTACTCGGTGGCGAGTAACTCAACCGCCGGAAACCAAATTGACAACAGCATTCAGCTTGAGAGCAAATTAGACGACCCACAAACCTGCGTACAGTTTGGGGCAGCGGCGATCGTCATGGATACGCGCGTCTTTGTCACACTCAAGCCACTCAACGTCTACGTTTCTCAGCCGACTACCCGACCCGGTTGTGTCTTACGGAGTAGTAACTGGTCAGTGCTTGAGCAACGTGGGTTGGTTAAGGGTGATCAGGTTCGTGATTGTAAGAACCGCCTCAATACCTTTGGCTTTACAGGTGCCCTCGACAACAATGGGCAGACACCCCAGATTGACTGTATTTACCAAAACGACGCGGCGAAAAACCTGTTTCTCAATCAGCCGGGATCAGGTGGCAGCATCGCTCCTGAAAACGAAAAATTCTAAGCGGTTTGCATAGAACCAAAAAGGACTGGCATTGCCAGTCCTTTTTTTTTCGTTTACCTATCTGAAATGTTCGACCGCTCTGGAAACTCTGCGATCGCGGCTAGCCAGTTTAAATCATTCTGCTCTGCCTCCCCTTCGGAAAGCCGCTTGGCTAATGACCAATGGCGGAGAAATGCAAAGTGCTTTGGGTGGAACGGGCGATCGCGCTTGTAACCGTCGCCTCACCTCACCCGTCCTCTCTGTAAACGATCAAAGTGTTGCTCTTGTTACCCGCAACAGATGGCTAGTTGACCATTCAACCCCCATCCGCACGACCTTGCGGGGGTCGTAGGGGAGTGAGTCCCCTACACAGCGGGGGCGCGGGGGGAAATCCCCCGATCTTGCGGCTCTGCCGCCCCCAAATCTTCGCTTTACTCCAATCCAAAAGGCTTTTTCTAGAGAAGTTTTTTCAACTCCGCTGCGTCCTTTAATGCTGCTTAACCCAAAAAGAAGGAGTTTGAGGTTTGAGGAGAAACCTCAAACTCGCCCTGCTCTTATGAAGGAAAGTCAAGGGAATTTGGTTCAGTGCAGCAATTCTCGATATGAGAATGATTCTCATAAAAACGTCCGGTTTTAACGTTTATGAATGGCTGAAACCCGCATTCTGCCGTTTATAACATTGAGTGCACAAGTCTTTAGACACTCTGGCTACA
>Ga0209172_10002304_pt1 | contig 34463 bp, 28 predicted proteins | sample LarsenN4metaG_FD_184113 | JGI IMG/M metagenome (GOLD analysis project Ga0209172, IMG submission 184113) | Hot spring sediment bacterial and archeal communities from British Columbia, Canada, to study Microbial Dark Matter (Phase II) - Larsen... ... | reverse complement strand
CTCCGCGCTCTCCGCGCCGCGCTCGCCACCCCCGGCGCCGTCACCCTCCCCCACACGCTGGCCCCCTGAGATTCCCGGTCCCCCTCAGCACCCGGCCGCCGGAGACGGGGAATCGCGAGGAGTTACGATCGACCCTCGGTCAGTCCGTCTGCGTCCTGCGGCCGTAGCGCGTCGGCGGACGGGCGCACGCCAGAATGGCCACTGCGTGACGGCCTCCCCGCCACGTCGTCATGGGTAACGGGCTTCATCGTTCGCCGTAAAACATACAAACGCTTTGCTTCCCGGCGTCTAGCGTCCTCGCCGACTTGGCTCGCCGGTCGCACTGCGCCACTGCCGGCTGTAATCCTTTCCGGCCGGGGAGGGCGCAATGCGGCGCTGGGCGCTCGCGGTCCTCGCGATGGCGGCGATGCTGTCCCGGGGCGAGGGCGCGGCGGCCCAGGCGCTGATCGGCGGGGGCCTCACCGCGCTGCCACCCGCGCGGCTCGGTCCGGATCTCGCCCGGAACGGCGGCTTCGAGACGCTGGCGGGTGGGCTGCCCGCCGGCTGGACCGCGGGCGCGGGCTGGGGCGTGGACCACCTGGTCACGCACGGCGGCGCGGCGGCCTACCGGCGGACGGCGGGCGCAGGGACCGCGTCGCAGGCGGTCGCCCTGAAGAAGGGCGTCTACACCTTCAGCGCCTGGATCAGGACCGAGGCGCTGGGCGGCAGCGGCTCCGGCGTGCGGCTGCAGCTCGACATGCGGCCGGCGCTGGGCCAGTGGTACACGACCGACGTCATCAGCGGCACCCGCGACTGGACGCGCTTCACGCTGACGAACCTGGTCGTCCCGCAGGACCTCACGGCCACGCTCAAGCTCGAGAACTACGGCGGCCCCGCGGGCACGGCGTGGTTCGACGACGTCCGGCTGGAGCAGCAGCTGCCCGAGCCGGTGACCGTGTTCATGCTCTATCCGAACTTCCGCGGGATGATGTTCGACGACCAGCCGGCCACGCTCAGGTTCGACGTCGCCGTGGTCCCGCCCGGCGGCGATGCCGGCGCGTACCTGGTGCGCGGCACGCTGGCCGACGAGACGACGGGCCTCGTCGTCGACAGCCGCGAGTTCGCGGCCGCCGCCGGCTTCACGGCCGCGCTGGACGGCTCGCGCATGCAGTACGGCCGCGCCTACGCGGCCACGTTCGCCCTGGTCGACCGCGCCGGCGGCGGCGTGGTGGGGCAGTATCCCGCCTACCGGGTCTCGAGGGTCGCCGCCGCGGCGCGGGCGACCATGAACGTCTCCGTCGACGCCGGGAACCGCGTCCTCGTGCGCGGACAGCCCCGGTTCGTGCTGGGCCTGTACGATTCGGGCGGCGGCTACTCCACGGCGGACTCGTACTGGGAGAACCAGATCTGGTCGCCGGGCGGCCCCCGCCGCCTGGACGGGCTGCCGATCAACTTCTACCTGAACTACTGGATGGGGGCGGCCAGCGCCGAGGCCATGAAGGCGCTGATGAGCAACCTGCAGCGGCGCGGCGTGATGTATCTGCAGACGGGCAACTGCTTCGACAAGTTCCCCGCCGGCCCGGACCTCCTCGTGCACGCCTCGGACGCGTACGTGCGGGCCATCGGCGCGCATCCGGGCAGCGCCGGCTACTACGCCGCCGACGAGTGCCGGCCCGAGATGGTCCGCGGGGTGTTCGACCAGTACGTGCGCCTGCGGGCGCTCGACCCCGACAGCCTCACGTTCACGGCGCTGTTCGGCCAGGCCGACCTCGAGCTGTGGCGCGACGCCGCCGACGTCATCGCCACCGACCCGTATCCGCTGTTCGGCGCCGAGCCCGCCGGCGGCTACGACCACAAGCGGGTGGCGGAGTGGACCATCCGCAGCCGCGAGGTCGTCAAGGACAGCCGTCCCGTGATGACCGTGCTGCAGTTCTTCCGGGCCACCTCGCTCGGCCGCTGGCCGACGCTGGCCGAGATGCGAAGCCACGCCACCATGGCCATCGTCGAGGGCGCCCGCGGCCTGTGGTGGTGGTCCGTCGGCAACGGCCGGGGCGCCCTGGCCAGCGCGGCGTGCAGCCCGCCGGATGCCTGGTGCGCCCAGCGGGTGGCCTACATGAGCCAGCTGCGGACGGTGGTCTCCGAGCTGGCCGCGCTCGAGCCGGCGCTCCTCGCCGACGACGCGCCCGGGGCGCTGGCCGGCAACTCGGATCCGGCGGCGATCCGGACCCGCGTCAAGCGCGTGAACGGGCGCGGCTACGTCTTCGCCTACAACGCCACGGCGACCTCGACGACCGCGACGCTCACCTGGCATGCCGATCCCGGCACCGTCGTCGTGCACGGCGAGCAGCGAGGCCTCGGCGCCGGCGGCCGCTCGTTCACCGACACGTTCGGCCCGTACCAGGGGCACGTCTACGTCCTCGGGGGCGGCGACGACGTGGCGGCGCCGCCGCCAGCGCCGCCGATCACGACGGAGCCGGCGCCGTCGCCCGCGCCGCCGCCGATCACGACCGAGCCGGCGCCGTCGCCCGCGCCGCCGCCGGTCACGACCGAGCCGGCGCCGTCGCCCCCGCCGCCGCCGGTCGCGACCGAGCCGGCGCCCTCGCCGGCGCCGCCCCCGGTCGCCACCCAGCCGACGCCGCCCCCCGCGCCGCCGGTTCCGGCCGGGCGTACCAGCATCGTCGCCGCCGTGCTGCCCTCGAGCCGGTCGGTGCAGGTGGGCCGCATCGCGACGGCGTACGCGACGATCGTCAACACGGGCCCCGCCACCGCGGCGGGATGCGGCATCGCCTGGCCCGCGGGCGCGCCCGGCACGTTCGTGTTCCAGACGACGGCCAGCGCCACCAACGCGCTGGTCGGGACGCCGAACCAGGTGGTCGACATCCCGCCGGGCGGCGCGCAGACGTTCTTCTTCGCCGTCACCCCGTCGGCGGCCTTCGCGCCGCACGACGTCGCCCCGGCGTTCGCCTGCGCCAACGCCGCCGCGGCGCCCGTGCCCGGCGTCAACACGTTGACCCTGTCGGCGTCCGCGACGCCGGTGGCCGACGTCGTGGCCCTGGTGGCGACGCTGAACCACGACGGCATCGTCGACGCCACGCCCCCGGGCGGCGTCTTCGCGGTGGCCTCGGTCAACGTCGGGGTCGCGGCCGCGCTCACCGCGGTCGCCGACACCGGCGGCGCGCCGCTGCCGGTGTCGGTGACCCTCTGCCGGACGGAGACGGCCACCGGCGCCTGCCTGGCGCCGCCGGCGCCGGCGGCGCCGTTCTGGCTGGAGGGCGGCGCCACCGCCAGCTTCGGCGTGTTCGTGCGCGCGCTCGGCCCGGTGCCGTTCGATCCGGCCGGCCACCGGGTGTTCGTGCGCTTCACCGACGAGGCCGGCATCGTGCGGGGCACCACGAGCGTGGCCGTGCGCACGCGCTGACGGGCGGCCGGCCGCCGTCCGGCCCCGAGGCCGGGTGCTATAATCGCCGCCGTGCGCGTCGCCTTGATCCACGATTGGCTCACCGGGATGCGAGGCGGTGAGCGGTGCCTCGAGGTCTTCTGCGAGCTCTTCCCCGACGCGGACCTGTTCACCCTGCTCCACGTGCCCGGCAGCGTCTCGCCGGTGATCGAGCGCCGCCGCATCACGACCTCGTTCATCCAGCGCCTGCCCGCCGCCGCGCGCCGCTACCGGACGTACCTGCCGCTGTTCCCGGCCGCGGTGGCGCGCTTCGACCTGCGCGGCTACGACCTGGTGCTGTCCTCCAGCCACTGCGTGGCCAAGAGCGCGCGCGCCGCCGGCGTGCCGCACGTGTGCTACTGCTTCACGCCCATGCGCTACGTGTGGGACATGTACGCCGACTACGCGGGGCCCGGCGCCGGCGCCCTCACGCGCGCCGTCATGCCCGCCGCGGCCGCGGCGCTGCGCGCCTGGGACCGGCGGACGGCCGCCCGGGTCGACCGATTCGTCGCCATCTCCCGCACCGTGGCCGAGCGCATCCGGCGCTGCTACGGGCGCGCCGCCGACGTCATCCACCCGCCCGTCGACACCCGGCGGTACCCGCTCGGCGACGGCGACGTCGGCGACTACTACCTGGTCGTCTCCGCGCTGGTGCCGTACAAGCGCATCGATCTCGCCGTCGCCGCCGCCGGGCGCCTCGGCCGCCGCCTGATCGTCGTCGGCACCGGCCCCGAGGCGGCGCGGCTGCGACGCCAGGCCGGCCCGACCGTGGAGTTCCTCGGCTGGCGCGACGACGACGAGATCGCCGCCCTCTACCGGCGCTGCCGCGCGCTGCTCTTCCCCGGGCTCGAGGACTTCGGGATCGTGCCGCTCGAGGCGATGGCCGCCGGCCGCCCCGTGATCGCCTACGGCGCCGGCGGCGTGCTCGACACCGTGGTGCCCCTCGGCGGCGACGAGCCGGCCACCGGCGTGCTGTTCGGCGAGCAGACCGTCGAGGCGCTCGCCGACGCCATCCTCCGCTACGAGGCCGCCGCCGGACGGTTCGCGCCCCGGACGCTGCGCGCCCACGCCGAGACCTTCGACCGGCGCGTCTTCCGCGATCGCATGGCCGCCTACCTGGACGGGTGCCTGGCCGGAGCCCCCCGGTGCTGAAGGCGCACTCCCGGCTCTTCGAGCAGCTGGCGCTCGCCTCCGACGTGGTGCTCATCGCCGCGTGCTGGCTCGGCGCCTACGGGCTGCGCTTCTTCGTGGTGGGCCCGCCCCTGGTGACGCCCGACGTGCCGCCCCTCGGCGATTACCTGCTGCAGCTGGTGCCGATCGTCGCGGTGTGGACGGCGTCGTTCCGCTGGTTCGGGCTCTACCGGCCGCGCCGGCTCGGCTCGCGGCTGTCGGAGTGGGCCGACGTGGCGAAGGCCTCCACGCTCGGCGTGCTCGTGCTGATCGCCATCATGACGTTCCTGTTCCGTCAGTACGAGTACTCGCGCGTGGTCATCGTGTACTTCTGGGTGCTGTCGATCGTCACGATGAGCGTCTGGCGCGCGACGTTCCGCGAGGCGCTCCGGTTCGCCCGGCGGCGGGGGATGAACCGCCGGGCGGCGCTGATCGTGGGCGGCGCGGGGCCGGCGGGAGAGATCGTCGCCGCGCTGGCGCGGCGGCCGGATGCCGGCGTGCAGCTGCTGGGCTACGTCGGCGACAAGGGCGCCGACGCGCCGGCCTCGGTGGCCTGGCTCGGCGGGTTCGAGGACCTGCGCGGGATCCTCGACAGCCACGAGGTCGACCTGATCTTCATCGCGCTGCCGCACGCCGAGTACGGGCGGCTCGGCGCCATCCTGACCGACATCGGCGACGACCCCATCGGCATCCACCTGGTGCCCGACCTGGTCGGCCTGGCCTCGCTGCGCGGCGGCGTGGAGGAGTTCGAGGGCGTGCCCCTCATCCACCTGCGCGACTCCGCCCTCTACGGCTGGAACCTCGTGCTGAAGCGGGCCATGGACGTCGCCGTCGGCGGCGCCGCCCTCGTGGTGCTCGCCCCGCTGATGGCCGCGATCGCCCTGGCCGTGAAGGCGACGTCGCCCGGCCCCGTCCTCCTGCGCCAGGAGCGCATGGGCATGGACGGCCGCGCCTTCACGATGCTGAAGTTCCGGACGATGCGCGCCGACGCCGAGGCCGAGACCGGTCCCGTGTGGGCCGCCGCCGACGACCCGCGCCGCACGCGGGTGGGCGCCATCCTGCGGCGCTGGAGCCTCGACGAGCTGCCGCAGCTCGTCAACGTCCTGCGGGGCGACATGAGCCTGGTCGGCCCCCGGCCGGAGCGCCCCGTCTTCGTGCAGGAGTTCCGCCGGCGGCTGCCCGGCTACATGCTCCGCCACAAGGTCAAGGCGGGCATGACGGGCTGGGCGCAGGTCAACGGCTGGCGCGGCAACACGTCGCTGGAGAAGCGGCTCGAGTACGACCTCTACTACATCGAGCGCTGGTCGCTCGGCTTCGACGCGAAGATCCTCGTGCAGACGCTCTGGCGCGGCTTCTTCAACACGAACGCGTACTGACCTCGCTGGCGCGCGCGCTGGAAGAGCTCGTCCGCTACCGCGAGGTGGCGATGGCGCTGGTGTGGCGCGACCTGCGCGCCCGCTATCGCGGCTCCGTGCTGGGCTTCCTCTGGACCTTCCTCAACCCGCTGCTCATGATGGCCATCTACTCCCTGGTGTTCTCGGTGTACATGCGCGTGCAGCTGCCGGCCTACCCGGCCTTCGTGTTCGCCGGGCTCCTGCCGTGGACGTCGTTCTCGTCGTCGCTGCTGCGCGGCGCCAACGCCATCGTCGAGAGCGGCGACCTGCTCAAGAAGGTCTACTTCCCGCCGCAGATCCTGCCGGCGGTGGCCGTGGCCTCCGCGCTGGTGAACTTCGTGCTGAGCCTGCCCCTGCTGCTGGCGTTCCTGCTCCTGTCCGGCGCGGGAGTGGACTGGACGCTGCTGGCCCTGCCGGTGCCGCTGGCCATCCAGGCCGTGCTGAGCCTGGCCCTCGCCCTCGGCGCCGCGATCCTCAGCGCGCGCTACCGCGACGTGTACCACCTGCTGGCGAGCGTGCTCACGCTCTGGTTCTTCCTGACCCCGGTGCTCTACCCGGCCGACGCCGTCCCCCCCGGCCTCCGCGCCCTGCTCGTGCTCAACCCGATGGCCCCGCTGACGCTGGCCTTCCAGGACGTCTTCTACTACCACCGCTGGGTCGACGTCGGCACGCTGGGGCCGCTCGCGCTCGTCTCCGTGGCCCTCCTGGCCGCCGCCCTGTGGGCCGTGGAGCGCTGGCGCTGGGTGGTGGTGGAGGAGATCTAGTGCCGGCGGCGGTCAGGCTGCAGGGAGTCTCGAAGAGCTTCCGCTTCAGGGCGCAGCGGGCGACCACGCTGAAGAGCGCCGTCCTGGACGCCGTCGGACGCCGGCGGCCGGGCGGTGCCGAGCGGTTCGTGGCCCTGCGCGACGTCACGCTCGAGGTCGGCGCCGGTCGGAGCCTCGGCGTGATCGGCCGGAACGGCTCGGGCAAGAGCACGCTGCTGCGGCTGATCGCCGGCATCTACCGCCCCGACGCCGGCCGCGTGCGCGTCGATGGCCGGGTGGCCGCCCTGATCGAGCTCGGGGCCGGGTTCCACCCGGAGTTCAGCGGCCGGGAGAACGTCCTCCTGAACGCGCTGGTGCTGGGCCTGTCCCGCCGGGACGTCGCCCGGAAGCTCGACGAGATCGTCGCGTTCTCGGGCCTGGCCGCCTTCATCGACCAGCCGACGCGCACGTACTCGACGGGCATGTACATGCGCCTGGGCTTCTCGGTCGCCGTCCACGTCGACCCCGAGGTGCTCCTCGTGGACGAGGTCCTCGCCGTCGGCGACGCCGAGTTCCAGAAGCGCTGCCACGACCGGCTGGCCGAGCTGCGCCGCCGGGGCACCACGCTCGTCATCGTCACCCACGACCCCGCCGCCGTCGAGCGGTGGTGCGACGAGGCCGTGTGGCTGGACGGCGGGGCCGTGCGCGCCGCCGGCTCGCCGCGGACGGTGCTCGACCACTACCAGGACGCCGTCGTCCGCGAGGAGTCGGCGGCGCTCGCGGCGATGCACGAGCGGCCGGGGGAGGGGGCGCGGCGCTGGGGACGCGGCGACGTGCGCATCGAGGGCGTGACCCTGCGCGGCGCCGGCGCCGGCGCCCGCTACGTCTTCGAGAGCGGCGAGCCGCTGACGGCGACGCTGCGCTACCGCGTCGAGCGCCCGGCGCCGGCGCCCGTGTTCGGCTTCGCCGTCATGCGCGCGGACGGCTTCTGCGTCTACGGCGGCAACACCGAGCTGGCCGGCGTCGCGCTGCCGGCGCTGGGCCGGACCGGGGAGGTCTCGGTGACCTTCGACCGCCTGGACCTGGTGGGCGGCAGCTACTTCCTCGACGTCGCCGTCAACTCGCGCGAGGGAGTCGTCTACGACTATCATGGCCGCCACTATCCGTTCGCCGTGCGGTCCCGCCCCGGAGAGCTGGGGGTGGCCCGGCTGCCGCACCGCTGGGGCGTGCGTCCCGACTGACCCTCGCGGCGGACGCGAAGGCGCCGCGCCGAGGGAGGACCCGATCATGGCCAGAGCCCTGTGGCTGACGTTCTCGCTCCTCGCCGCCGCGACCCTGCCGGTCCCGGCCGCCGCCCAGTCCATCGTGGCCTCCGTCCTGCCCATCAGCCGGTCGGTGCCGGTCAACACGGCGGCGACGGCGTTCGCCACGATCATCAACGCGACGGCGGGCCCGGCCGCGTGCCTCATCGCGCTGCCGCCGGCGCTGGCCGGCATGGCCACGTTCGGCTTCCAGACCACGGATCCCCTGACGAACCAGGCCACCGGATCGCCCAACGTCCCGGCCACCATTCCTCCCGGCGGCAGCCAGACGTTCCTGATCTCCATCACGCCGACCGTGGAGCTGCCGCCGACCGACGTGGCGCTGGTGTTCAACTGCGGCGGCGCGGGCGTCGCGCAATCGATCACGGGGATCAACACGCTGCTGCTCTCGGCGTCCTCGACGCCGACCCCCGACATCGTGGCCCTCGCCGCCACGCTGAACAACGACGGCATCGCCAGCACCCGGGGCCCCACGGGCCCCGGCGTGTTCGCCGTGGCCACCGTCAACGTCGGCACCTCCGGCTCGATCACCGTCACGACGGACTTCGGCGACGCCGCGGTGCCGCTCGGGGTGTCCCTGTGCCAGACGAATCCCGCCAGCGGCGTGTGCACGACGGCCGTGGGCCCCACGGTCACGACCACCATCGGCGCCCTGCAGACGCCGACCTTCGCTTTCTTCCTGACCGGCGGGGCCAGCATCCCGTTCGACCCCGCGCGCAACCGCCTGTTCGTGCGCTTCCGGGACGCCGGCGGCGTGGTGCGGGGCGCGACCAGCGTGGCCGTGCGGACCGTCGGCGACCTCACCGGCGTCTGGGTCGGCTCGGGGTCGGAGACGCAGATCGGCTGCTCGAACGCCGCGAGCAACGGCACGTTCGCGCTCGGCATCGCGCTCGACTTCGCCAGCCAGACCGGGGAGTTCTTCGCGGGGACGGCGACCATCAGCATGTCGATCTTCGGCACGCCGTCGGTGAACGTCGTCTCCTTCTCGGGCACGCTCGACGTGGCCGAGCAGCCCCGGGGCGCGTTCACCTTCACCAATCTGGTGAACAACATCGCCACGGCGAGCGGCACCGGCTCGTTCACCTCGTCGCGCGCGGGCAACACCCTGGGCCTGTCGTTCACCGGACGGCACACCGCCGGCGACACCTGCGCGTTCACGGGCTCCGGCGTCGTGAACAAGCGGTGACGCCGTCGCCGGCGGCCGGCCCGCCCGCGGCGCGTCCGCCGCGCCGCCTGGCCGGCGGCCGCGGCCGGGGGCCCCGCCCGCAGGGGGTCGGCCGGGACGGTGGCGCCGCCCATCGTGCCGCCGTGACCGCGCCGCCCGTGAGGCCGGGAGGCTGACGACCCCGCGGCGTCGGGTAGTAAGATGGTCGCGTCATGAAGGGCTGGATGGTCGCGGTCGTTGCAGCAGGTGCGCTGGCGTGCGGGATCGCGCCCGCCGAAGCCGAGTCGCAGATCCGCGTCGGGTACCGCGGCTCGCGCATCTCCGTCGAAGCCACGGACGCCGCCCTGCCCGACGTGCTGCGCGCGATGGGCAAGCACGCCGGGTTCAGGGTCGTGGACAGCGGCGCGGCCCGTCCGCCGATCACCATCACGATCGGGCCGACGCCGCTCGAGGACGCCCTGGCGCGGCTGCTCCGCCACGAGGGCCACGTGCTCGTGTACGGCCCCTCGGCGAAGGGCACCCGCATCGAGGCGGTGATCCTCCGTGGCCCCAGCGGTGTCGCCGGTCCGGCGCCGCCGCCGGCCGCCATCGTCCCCGTCGAGCCTCCCGCGCGATCCGTGTCGTCGCCGGCCGCCCCGCGGCCGGTGGCGCCGGCGCCCTCCACGGCAGGGAGCGGCGTGGCTCGCCAGGCGCCGCCCGCCGCCCGCCGCACCGCCGTGCAGCAGCCCGCTCCGGCCGACGGCACGCGGCCCGAGGAGAGCGCGGCGCCGAACGTCGGCAGCATGCTCGAGAGCCAGGCGCTCGCCACCCGCGGCGGGCCGCCCTCGGCACCGGCGGCGCCGCCGCCGGCGGACCCCGACGAGGCGCTCGCGCAGGCGACGCGCAACGCCGTCCAGGGCGTGCGGACGCTCGTCGATCAGCTCTCGGTCGCCACCGACGGCCTCACGGCCTCGCCACCGCCCCAGGCTCCCCGGACCCGGACGCGCCCGCGAAACTGACATTTCCCGTCGTCCCCGACGCTGCTGGTATGATCAGCGCGCGGCCGCGGCCTTCATGACGGATCCTTCGCACGACCGACCGGGCGAGTCGTCGCAGCGCGTGTACGGCGCGGAGTACTACGAGCACTACCACAGCGCCTCGGGACTGCCGTACGACCGGCTCGGCCCGTGGCTCGCGTTCTTCGGCAGCGTGGCCGACCGGATCATCAAGGACATCAGCCCTCGCACGGCGCTCGACGTCGGCTGCGCGAAGGGCTTCCTGGTGGAGGCGCTGCGCGACCGCGGCGTGGAGGCCGAGGGGCTGGACGTCTCCGAGTACGCCATCGGCTGCGTGCGCGAGGACGTGCGCCCGTTCTGCCGGGTGGCCTCGGCGACGGAGCCGCTGACCCGCCGGTACGACCTGATCACCTGCATCGAGGTCCTGGAGCACCTGGCCGAGGCCGAGGCGGTGGCCGCCGTCGCCAACATCTGCCGCGCGACGGACGACGTCCTCTTCTCCTCGACGCCCGACGACCACGAGGACGACCCGACCCACGTCAACGTCCACCCGGTCGACTACTGGGTCGGCCTCTTCGCCGAGCACGGCTTCTACCGGGACGTCGACTTCGACGCCGGCTTCGTCGGGCTGCACGCGGTCCGGTTCCGGCGGCAGGCCCTGACGCTCACCGGGCTCGCCCGGGCCTACGACCGCGGCCTCTGGCAGCGGCTGCAGGACCTCGACGTCGAGCGGCGCCGCGTCCAGCAGCTGGAAGCCCAGGTCGCCGCGCTCGAGCGCGAGCGGCGCTGGGCCGAAGGCGAGCGCCAGCAGGCGGCGGCCCGCATCGCCCTGATGGAGAGCACGGCCGGCTGGATGCTGCTGCAGCGGGTCCGCCACCTCCGCGACCGCCTGGCGCCGCCCGGCACCTCGCGGGCGCGGGCCGTGCGCTCGGCCGCCCGCCGGGCGCGCACGCTCCTCCGGGGCCGCGCCGCGCGCGCCGGCCTGGGCGGTACGGCGAACCGCGAGGGCCCGCTCCGCCGGGTCCTGCTCGTGAGCGGCAGCGCCGGCGACATGGAGCGGTATCGCTGCCACAACGCCGCCGAGCAGCTGTCCCTGCAGGGCATCGACGCCCTGGTGACCACGATCGGGGATCGTGACGTGCCCGATCTCGTGTCCCGCTACGACGTCCTGCTCCTGCACCGGGTGGCGGACGTCGACGTCACCGAGGCGCTGGTCGAGCAGGCGCGCCTGGCCGGCATCACCGTGCTGATGGACGTGGACGACCTCGTGTTCGACCCGGACGCGGCCGCCTACATCGACGCGCTCCGGTGGATGGACGCGGCCGACCGGGCGCTGTTCCTGGACGGCATCGAGGGCTGCCGCCGCTGCCTCCTCCTCTGCGACGGCGCGCTGGTGACCACCGAGGCCCTGGCCGGCGCCGTCCGCCGGCTCGGCAAGCGCGCCTGGGTGCACCGGAACAGCCCGAGCCTGGAGCTCCTGAGGCTGTCCGACGAGGCGCGGCGGACGCGGCCGCCCGCCGACGGGCGCGTCGTCGTCGGGTACGCCAGCGGGACCAGGACCCACAACCGCGACTTCGCCCTGGTGGCGCCGGCGCTGGAGCGCCTGCTGGCCGAGCGGCCCGAGGTCGACCTCTGGATCCTCGGCGTGCTCGATCTCGACGAGCGCTGGACCCGCTGGGGCGGCCGCGTCAGGCGGCTGCCCCGCGTGCCGTGGCGGGAGCTGCCCGGGCTGCTCGCCCGCCTCGACGTCAACCTGGCGCCGCTCGAGGCGAACAACGCGTTCTGCGAGGCGAAGAGCGAGCTCAAGTACCTCGAGGCCGGGGCGGTGGCCGTCCCGACCGTGGCCAGCGACGTGGGGGCGTTCCGCCACGCGATCCGCGACGGCGACAACGGCGTGCTGGTGGCGGATGCCACCGGCTGGCTGCCGGCGCTGCGCCGTCTCGTGACCGACCGGGCCCTGCGGCGGGACCTCGGAGCGCGCGCCTACGCCGACGTCCACGCGCGCTATCACCCGGCCGCACAGGGGCCGCGGCTGTTCCGGACGCTGGAGGCGGCCCGGGGACGCCTGCCGGAGGCGGCCGTCGCGCCCCACGCCGACCACCACGCCTCGGCCCGGCGCCACGCCGCCGGCGTCACGCCTCTACCGTCGGCTGCGGGCCACGCGGCGTCGGGAGACGCGCCGGCCCGCCTGGCCCGCGAGGACGCGCTCGCCCATGCGCTGCTCGACGGCTGCCGGGGGCTCGAGATCGGCGCCGCCGCTCACAACCCCTTCGGGCTGAACGCGCGGAACGTCGCCGTGCCCGGGGACTGGGAATTCTACGCGCGCAGCCAGGCGGACATGGGCGTGGAGGCCGCGCCCGTGGCGATCTGGGCCACCGCCGACAACATCCCGGTCAGGGCGCGCAGCCAGGACTTCGTCATCAGCAGCCACGTCGTCGAGCACCTGCCCGACCTCGTGGGCGCGCTGCTCGAGTGGGACCGGGTGGTGCGCGACGGCGGTCACGTCTACATGATCGTGCCGCTGAAGGGCGCCCTGCCCGACGACGCGCCGCGCCCGCTCACGCCCCTCGAGCACTTCGTGGACGACTGGCGAGGCGCCGAGCACACGCGCTCGGGCCGCGCCCGCTGGCTGTGGCGGCGGCTCAACGCCGTCGACGGCGCGCTCCTGCGATGGAGCCACGCGCGGGGCGCGCCGGGGCGGGCGCTCGCGCGCGCGCTCCGCGCCCGCCTCCTTCACGGTCCCGGCGGGCTGGTGACCCTCGCCGGGCAGCGCATGCCGTGGGACCGCCATCCGACGGACGGCGTGCCCGGGGGCCGCGGCGGCCACTACCACACCTTCGAGCCTGGCACGATCATCGCGCTGGTCGACTGGATGCGCGGCCAGGGGATGTGCGACTGGCAGCTCACCTCGCGCGAGGACGTGGACGGCAAGGTCGGCAACGGCTTCACCCTGGCGTTCCGGGTCCGCCACCAGGGCGGGAGGGGCGGACGGCGCCGCTCCTAGCAGACCCGGAGGGGCGGCGCCGCGGCGGCGCCGTGGACGAGCGAGTCCGGCAGGTCCTCCTGGGCGCCTTCGCCCTCGGGCTCGCGGCGTCCATCTCGCTGGCGGAGCTCGCCCTCGCGCTGCTCGCGGCGCGCCTGGCCTGGCGGCTGGCCACGCGCCGTGCCGACCTGGACGGCTGGCCGCTGGCAATGCCCGTCCTGGCCTGGGCGGCGACGTCGCTGCTCGCCGGCCTGCTCTCGGCGTGGCCGGTCGACGCGACGGCGTCGGCGGTCCGCGGGCTCGTCCTCGTCGCCGCCTTCTACGCCGTCCTCGACGCGCTGCCCGACGTGGCGGCTGCCGACCGGTGGCTGCGCTGGCTGGCCGCCCTCGCCGCCGCCCTCGGCGTGATCGCCATCCTCCAGACGGCGCTGTGTCCCGTGCTCGACCCGCTGGCGCCATGGGCGGCCGCCGGGTCGCCGCTGCGGCGCGTCGTCACCAAGTGTCACCGGGCCCACGCCTTCTACAGCATCTACATGACGCTCGCCGGTGTCCTGAGCCTGGTGCTGCTGGCGTTCCTGCCGAGCCTGCTGCCGGGCCGGGGACGCCTCCGCGCCTCCTGGGTGGCCGCCTGGCTCGCCGGCGGCGCCGGGCTGGCGCTGACCTACGTCCGGGGCGCCTGGCTGGGGTTCCTGGCCGGCGCCGGCGTGCTGCTCACGCTGGTGCGCCAGGGCCGCGCGCTGGTCATCGTCGGGGTCGCCGCGCTCGTCATCCTGGTCGTCGCCGTGCCCGGGGTCCGGCGCCGGGCCCAGAGCATCGTGGACCCCGCCGATCCGACGGCGCGAGAGCGGCTGGCCATGTGGCGCAGCGGCGCCGCCATCGCGCGCGATCATCCGCTGCTCGGTGTGGGCCCCGGGCAGGTGAAGCGCGTCTACCCGGACTACGCCGAGCCCGCCTACCGGGCGCGGCCGCGAGGGCACCTGCACAACACGCCGCTGCAGATGCTCGTGGAGCGCGGCGCGCTCGGCCTGATCGCCTGGCTGGCGCTCTTCGGCGCCTTCTTCGTGCGCGCGGGCCGCGTGCTGTCCCGGCTGCCGGCGCGCGCGGCACGGGAGCGCGCGCTCGTCGCCGGCAGCCTCGCCGCCGTGGCCGGGTTCCTGGTGGGCGGGCTGACCGAGTACAACTTCGGCGACTCGGAGGTGGTCCTGGTGGCGTGGACCATCATGGCGCTGCCCTTCGTCGTGAGCCGCGCCTGGCCGCGCGGCCCCGCGCCGGGACCGCCGTGATCGCGGCGACGAAGTTCGCACGAACCCGGCGCCGTGGGGTCTATAGTCTGTCCGGTCGTCCCGACGGCCTGCCGAGCCACGGCGGACCCGGGGAGGAACGCGTGACACGATGACGGATCAGGCGGCGCTCGCCGACCGGTTGATCGCCGACATCGACCCGAAGACGGTCGTCGATGCGCTCGGAACCAGTGGCGATCTCCTCGACGCGCTCGGCGCGCGCGGCGTCCACGTCCTGGCCGAGCCGCCCGAGGCCGACCCGGTCCTGGCCGATCTGGTGCTGGCCCTCGCCGCGCCCGCCGTCACGCACACGCAGAGCCGGGCGCTCGTCGCGCGCATCGTGGCGCGCGGGGCCGACGTCATCCTGGCGCCGCGGGCCGAGGCGTCGGGCGGGTTCGGCGTCGCCGCCTCCGTGTCGTACTGGAGCGAGCTGTTCGCCGAGCACCGCTTCTTCCTCGACGCCGACTACGACGCCGCGTTCCTGGCGCCGCTGGCGCTCCGCTTCCGGCGGGTCAGCGTCCTCGGGGGCAGCGTCTCGCTCCAGGCCGAGCTCGAGGCGCTGGCCGGCCGGCTGCGTGAGCGGGAGCAGGCGCTCGCCCGGCTGCGCTACCGGCTGCTGGAGCAGCAGCGGAGCGTCGGCTGGCGGGTCGCCACGCGCGCCTCGGCGGCCCTGCGCCGCGTCCTGCGCGCCGACCGCCGGCACTCGCCGTACTGGACGCTCCGCCGCGGGCTCCAGGTGCTGCTCGACGACGGCGTCCGCGAGGTGCTCGGCCGGACCCGGGTCAAGCTCGGCCTCGCCATGCGCGGCTTCACCATGCTCGTGCAGCCTCCCGGCGACAAGCGGGGGGCCATCGACGAGCAGTACTTCATCTGGCAGGAGGTCCACCGCCTCACCGACGAGGACCTGGTCGCCATGCGGCGCGCCGCCGCCGCGCTCGAGTACCGGCCGACCATCAGCCTGGTGACCCCCGTCTACGAGACCGACGAGCGCCTGCTCCGCCTGATGATCGACTCCGTCCGCGCCCAGGTGTACGACGCGTGGGAGCTGTGCCTCGTGGACGACGGCTCCCGCAAGCCGCACGTCCGGCGCGTCCTGGAGGCGTACGCCGAGCGAGATTCCCGCATCCGGGTCGAGGTCCGCCCCGGCAACGGCGGCATCGTGGCCGCCTCGAACCGCGCCCTGCAGATGGCGCGCGGCGAGTTCGTGGGCCTGCTCGACCACGACGACGAGCTGGCGCCCGATGCCCTCTTCGAGGTGGCCGCGCTGCTCAACCGGTCGCCCGATCTGGACCTCGTGTACACCGACGAGGACATGCTCGACCCGAACGGCGCCCGCATCCGGCCCTTCTTCAAGCCCGACTGGAGCCCGGACCTGCTGCGGTCCATGAACTACATCACGCACTTCAGCGTGCTGCGCCGGCGCCTGGTCGTGCAGCTGGGCGGCTTCCGGCCCGGGTACGACGGCAGCCAGGACTACGACCTCCTCCTGCGCTTCACCGAACGCACCGCGCGGATCGGCCACGTCCCGAAGGTGCTCTACCACTGGCGCATGACGCCCGGCTCGGCGGCGGGGTCGCCGGCGGCGAAACCGTTCGCCTACGAGGCCGCGCAGCGGGCGCTGGAGGACTCGCTGGCGCGCCTGGGATGGCAGGGGCGCGTCCGGCGGTGCACGCCGGGTATCTACCGCACGCGGTACGCGGTGCGCGACGAGCCGCTGGTCTCGATCGTCGTCGCCGCTGGAGACGACCTGGCGCTGCTGGAGACCTGCCTGACGGACCTCGAGGACCGCACGCGGTACCGGCGCTACGAGATCGTGATCGCCGACCGGACCGGCGGCGCCGCCGCCGAGGTGCGCGGCCGCCTGGGGGCCCGGTGGCGCGTGCTGCCGGTGGGGCCGTCCCGGAACCTCGCCGAGGCCCACAACGCCGCCCTGGCCGAGGCCGCCGGCGAGCACGTCGTGGTCATGAGCCCGGGCGTCCGCGCCGTCGACGGCGACTGGCTCGCCGCGCTGCTGGAGCACGCGCAGCGCCCCGAGGTTGGCGCCGTCGGCGCCAAGCTCCTCTACGCCGACGGCCGGATCCAGCACGCCGGCGTGGTGCTCGGCATCGCGGGACCCGCGAACCACGCCTTCCGCAACCTGCCCGGCGATGTGGGCGGGCACTGGATCCTGGCCAACGTCGTCCGCAACTGCAGCGCCGTGACCGGCGCCTGCATGATGCTCCCGCGCCGGGCGCTGCGGGAGGTGGGCGGCTTCGATCCCCGCTTCGAGGTCGCCTATGCCGACGTGGACCTCTGCCTGCGCCTGCGCCGGCGCGGTTACCTCGTGGTCTACACGCCCTGGGCCGTGCTGTCGTACTCCGAGCCGGTGCATCGCGGACGCCTGGATCTGGCCCGCGACGAGGCGCTGTGCTGGCGCGTGTGGGGCGACGCCATCCGCCGCGGCGATCCCTACCACAACCCCAACCTCTCGCGCGCCTCCGAGGACTGGAGCCTCGAGATCCCCGGGTAGGACGCCCGGAGCCCCCCATTGTCCTCAATACGCCGGCCGCGGCTCCGTCGCCGTGCGCAGGCGCACGAAGTAGTCCTTGAACTGCTCGAGGTCGGTCGCCGAGACCATGTCCGACACGATGAAGCAGATGAGCTCGCCCTGGTTCCAGGCCCACAGCGAGAAGCCGTTGTCTACCAGGAGGGCCGGTCGCCAGCGGTCGGCGATCCGCACCCGGCGTGAGTCGTTGGGGGCGATCCGCACGCCCTTCGGCGCCGGGAGCACGACGTAGGTCACCTGGTGGCCGTCCACGTCGCGGTAGTAGAGGGCGACGCCGCGGCGCTGGTCGAGATAGACGGGCTCGGCGGCGATCAGGGTGAGCCGGTCGTCGCCGGCGAACATCTTGGGCAGGCTGATGCCCGACTCCTGGCTGAGCCACTCCCAGCCCGCCGGCGCGATCTCGGGCTGGCGCGAGCCCCACAGCAGCGCCCGCGTGTGCTCGGAGACGACGGCGCGAGCCAGGCGCTGCACGGGGTCCGCCGGCGCGATCCTGGGCAGCAGGGGGACGAAGAAGAGCACCAGCACCAGCGCGGTGGCCGCGGCGGCCAGCGCCGGGGCCAGCCACCACGTCCGGGCCGGACGCGGCGTCATGGCCTCGGCGATGGAGGCCCGCAGGCGCGCCGGGGCGGCGTGCCGCGGCAGCTCGGCGGCCAGCCGCCGGCCGAGCGTCTCGTCGGTCGGGTCCAGGGGCTCGCTCATTTGCCTTCGTAATCGCGGAGCAGCGTCCTCAGCCGCTCCTTGGCCCGGAAGATCCGGGATTTCACCGTGCCCACCGGGCACGCCATGACCTGCGCGACCTCCTCGAGCGGCAGGCCTTCCACCTCGGCGAGCAGGAGCACGGTGCGGAACTCTTCCGGCAACCGGCGCAGCGCGCGCTCGAGGTCGGTGTGCGCCTCGAGCACCCGGGGATCGTCGTCCGGGGCCTCGTGGAACATCGGCGCGTCCCAGTCGGGCACGCCGTCTTCCGCCAGCGGCGCCTCGCGCTCGCGCAGGCGGTAAAACGTCAAAAACGTGTTCCTCAGGATCTGAAACAACCAGGCGCGGAGGTGAGTTCCCTGCTCGAAGCGGTGCGAGAACCGGTAGGCCCGCAGGTAGGTCTCCTGCACCAGGTCCTCGGCCTCGGCCGGCTTCCGGGTCAGGTACATGGCGAAGTTGTAGAGGGCGTCCAGGTGCTCCAGGCTCTGGCGCCGGAAGTCGGCGTCGCTCACGCCGCTCAGTCCTCGAACCAGCGGGCGGGGTAGTCGCCGCGGTGCACGGCGTGCTCGTCCTCGACCTCGACCAGCAGCTCGCGCACGGTGCGGTAGAGCGTGGGATGCTCGAGCTCGGGCGCCAGGTCGGCGAGCGGGCGGAGCACGAAGGCCCGCTCGTGGAGCAGCAGGTGCGGGACGTGCAGGCGGTCGGGGACGCTGATGACGCGGTCCTCGTAGAACAGGATGTCGATGTCGAGCGTGCGGGGGACGAAGCGGGCGGCCTCCGGCGTGCCGGCCGGCCGCTGGCGGCCGAGCGCGGCCTCGATCTCCTGCAGGCGCGCCAGCAGCGCGTCCGGCGCCAGCGTGGTCTCGATCACGGCGGCGCAGTTCAGGTACCAGCGGCGCTCGGAGAGCGTCTGGCCCGGCTCGCTCTCCCAGGGCTCCGTCTCGTAGAGCGCCGAGGCGTCGACGAACCGGATGCCCGCGCTGGCGCGCAGGTGCGCGATGGCCGCCCGGAGCAGGTCGAGGCGATCGCCCAGGTTCGAGCCGAGGCTCAGGTACACGCGCGGCATCAGCGGCGACGCCTGATCTCGACGCCCGGCGTGCCGACGAGGCCCTCCAGCGGCGCGGTGAGCTTGCGCACGCGGACGCGCACCTCCTGGGCCGGGAACTCGCGGAGGAGGCCGTCGGCGAGCAGCGTGGCCAGGCGCTCCAGCAGGTTCACGCGCTGCGCGGTGCCGATCTCGACGATGCGCCGGGCGACCTCCCCGTAGTCGATGGTGGCGCCCACGTCGTCGGACAGCGCCGCCGGCGCCAGGTCGAGTCCCAGCTCGACGTCGACGGAGAACCAGGCGCCCACGACCTCCTCGGCCTTCGTGGTGCCGTGCCGGCCGAAGAACCGCACGTCGTCGAGCAGCAGCCGGTCGGTCATCGGGCGGGCGCTCAGAGCCCGAGGACGTCCTGCATCGAGTAGAGGCCGGGCGGGCGTCCGGCCACGAAGCGGACGGCCCGCAGCGCGCCGCGGGCGAACGTGTCGCGGCTGTGGGCGCGGTGGGTGAGCTCGAGCCGCTCGCCCGGCGCGCCGAACGACACGGTGTGCTCGCCCACGACGTCGCCCGAGCGCAGCGAGAAGATCCCGATCTCCTTCCGCGGGCGCTCGCCCGGCAGCCCCTGCCGGCCGTGGACGGCCGTCGCGGCCAGGTCGCGACCGAGCGCGCGGGCGACGGCCTCGGCCATGGCCAGCGCGGTGCCGCTCGGCGCGTCCTTCTTCCAGCGGTGGTGGATCTCGGTCACCTCGACGTCGTAGTCGTCGCCGAGGGCCTTCGCCATGATCGCCAGCAGCCTGAGGGCCAGGGTCACGCCGACCGACATGTTGGGCGCCACCAGGATGGCCGCGCGCGCGGCCAGCGACTCCACTTCCTGGCGCTGCGCCGGCGTGAGCCCGGTGGTCCCGATCACGGCGCGGCCGCCGGCGGCGGCGACCAGGCGCAGGTGCTCGAGGGTCGCCTCGGGCGTGGAGAACTCCACGAGGACGCGGTCGCCGGTGAGCACGGCCCTGGCGTCGGCGGTGATCGGCACGCCGGCGCGGGCGACCCCCGCCTGCTCGCCGGCGTCGCGGCCGAGCGCCGGGTGGGACGGCGCCTCGAGGGCGGCGGCCAGACGCAGATCGGGCGCCTCGGCCAGGCAGGCGACGACACGGCTGCCCATGCGGCCGGCCGCGCCGCCGACGACGATCGGGGTCACCGGGCTACTTGACGAGGCCGTACGATTTCAGGACTCCGCGCAGGCGCTCGCGGTTGGCGTCGCCCATGCGGCACATCGGCAGGCGGAACTCGGGCTCGATCATGCCCGCCATCGCCATCGCCTCCTTGATGGGGATGGGGTTCGTCTCGATGAAGGCCGCCCGCGCGAGCGGGAACAGCCGGTGGTGCAGCTCCCGGGCGCGCTTCCAGTCGCCGTCGAGCGCGGCGTGGGTCATCTCCGCGGTCTCGCGCGGCAGGATGTTCGCGATGACGGAGATGACGCCGCGCCCGCCCACGGCCATCAGCGGCAGCGTCAGGTTGTCGTCGCCGGAGAGCACGATGAAGTCCGGGCCGCAGGCGAGGATGACCTGCGTCATCTGGTCGAGCGAGCCCGAGGCCTCCTTCACGCCGACGACGTTCTTGCAGTCACGCGCCAGGCGCGCCAGCGTGTCCGTCTCGACGTTGACGGCGGTGCGGCTCTGGATGTTGTAGACGAAGATCGGCAGCGCGGTCGCCTCGGCCACCGTGCGGAAGTGCCGGTAGAGGCCTTCCTGCGTCGGCCGGTTGTAGTACGGGTTCACCACGAGCGCGGCGGAGGCGCCCGCGCGCTCGGCGTGGCGCGTGAGATCGACGGCCTCGGCGGTGGAGTTCGAGCCGGTGCCGGCCACGACGGGGATCCGGCCGGCGGCGGCCTCGACGACCAGTCCGATGACGCGCTTCTGCTCGTCGTGCGTCAGCGTGGGCGACTCGCCGGTGGTGCCGCACGGGACCAGCGCGTCGGTGCCGTGGGTGACGTGGAACTCCACCAGCTCCCGGATCTTCGCCTCGTCGACCGCTCCGTTGCGGAAGGGCGTGACCATCGCGACGAGCGAGCCCTGGAACGTCCGGTTCATGGCCTGGTCTCCCCCGCCGCCGGAGCGTCGGCGATTCGCCGGCGGCGCACGATCGTGTCGCGGCCGAAGGACTCCATCTCCGCGTCGTATCGGACGTTTTTCCCTCGTGACCGTAGCATCGGGCCCCGGGGAAGTCAAGGTAGCGTGACGGTCGCCTCGTTGGAGCGCACGCTCTCGTTGGCGCGCGAGCCGGCGTCCCGCGCGGTCACCACGTAGCGGTGGGTGCCGGCCGGCACGTCGCGGTCCACGAACACCGTGGCCGGCGCCTGGACGGTGCCGACGGCGGCGAAGGTCCCGCGCGGCGCCGCGCGGTAGACCACGTAGCGGGCGACGTCGGCCGCCGGGCTCGGTGCCCAGGACAGCCGCACCGTCCGGCCGGCCACCGCGGCGACGAGCCGGCCGGGCGGCGCCGGCGGCGTCATGTCCACGGGCGTCACCGCGACGCGCGCGGTCGCCGGGCCCCGCGTGGTCGTCTCGCCGTGACGGCGCAGGGCGCGGACCGCGTAGTGGTACGTCGTGTCGTTCTGCAGGCCGCGATCCACCGTCTCGGTCGCCTCGATGGGGGCCGGCGTCACCACGGTGAGCGGCCCGGTGGCCTCCGGCGCGCGGAGCACCTCGTAGAGCAGGGGACCCGCGGCCGGCGTGCCGTCCACCAGCCGCCGCGGGCGATCCCACGCCAGGCGGACCTCGCCCTCGCCCGGCGTGGCGCGCAGGGCCGCCGGCGCCTCCGGCGGGGCGATGAAATCGACGGTGACGCGGGGCGATGGCGGGCTCGCGCGGCCCTGGCTGTCCTCGGTGAGGACGACGTAGGTGTAGCGCCGCCCGTAGGTCAGGTCGCGCCGGTCCTGGAACGTCACGCGATCGCCTTCCACCACGGCCGTCTGGCCGGCGGCGGTGGCGGCGGGCCCCGGCGGGCCCAGGAGCGGGATGGTGCCGACCTCCTCGTATCCGGGGATGCGCCCGCGCGCCAGCATGGCGGGCCGCGGCTCGACGCCCTCGGGGCTGGCGTGCCGGAACACGCGGGCCACCGCCAGGTCGCGCAGGCGCGTGCTGTCGGCGCGATGGGTCGGATTGGTCCACCCGAGGTTCACGGTGCCGTCGGCCACGGACGCCGCGAGATCGGCCACGGGGCGCGGCAGTCGGACCTCGGGAGGCACCGGCGGACCGACCTTGCCGCAGGCGACGAGGACGAGCGCCGCCAGCGTGGGGACGACCCGGCGGCGCGTCACCGCGGGGCGACCAGGGTGCGCGCCAGCGCGAGCGAGCGCCGGACGGCCTCGGGCGCCGTCCCGCCGGTCACGGCGCGCGCCCGGAGCGAGGCCTCGACGGTGATGGCCGCCCCCACGTCGTCGGCGAAGAGCGACGAGAACCGCCGCAGCTCCTCGCCCGTGAGCCCGTCGAGCGTCTTGCCGGCGTCCAGCGCGTGGCGCACCACCCGGCCGACGACCTCGTGCGCCTCGCGGAAGGGCAGGCCCCTGCGGACGAGGTAGTCGGCCAGGTCGGTGGCGGTGGCGAAGTGCTCGCCGGCGGCCCGGCGCATGCGGTCGGTGCGGAACGTGAGCGAGGCCAGCAGCGGCGGCAGCACGCCGAGGACGGCCTCGAGCGTGTCGACGGAGTCGAAGAAGGGCTCCTTGTCCTCCTGCATGTCGGAGTTGTAGGTGAGCGGCAGCCCCTTCATGGTGGTGAGCACGGCCACCAGGTTGCCGTAGAGGCGTCCGCTCTTGCCGCGGACGAGCTCGGCCACGTCGGGATTCTTCTTCTGCGGCATCATCGACGAGCCGGTGGCGAAGGCGTCGGAGAACTCCACGAAGCCGAACTCCGCCGTCGCCCACAGCGTGAGGTCGGCGGCCAGGCGGCTCAGGTGCATGCCGGTGATGGCCGCCCCGGCGAGGAACTCCAGGAGATAATCGCGATCGCTCACGGCGTCGAGGCTGTTGGGGCTGGCGGCGGCGAAGCCCAGGTCGCGGGCCAGCGCGTCGCGGTCGATGGCGAAGCCCGCGCCGGCCAGCGCGCCGCTGCCGAGCGGCAGCACGTCGGCGCGCGCGCGGCAGCCCGCGAAGCGCTCGCGGTCGCGCTGCAGCATGAAGACGTAGGCGAGCAGGTGGTGGGCGAGCACGATGGGCTGGGCCCGCTGCAGGTGCGTGTAGCCCGGCATCGGCGCGTCCACGCCGCGCTCGGCCTGCCCGACCAGCGCCGCCTGGGTCCGGCGCAGCCCCTCGTCCACGCCGGCGAGGACGTCGCGCAGGTACAGGCGCTCGTCGAGCGCGATCTGGTCGTTGCGCGAGCGCCCCGTGTGCAGCTTGCCGCCCACGGGCCCGGCCAGCTCGACGAGCCGGCGCTCGACGTTGATGTGGATGTCCTCCAGCTCGGGACGGTAGGGGAAGGTGCCGGCCTCGATCTCGGCCCGGATGGCCTCCAGGCCCTTCACGATGGCGTCCCGCTCGCCGTCGGCGAGCAGGCCCGCGCGGCCCAGCGCCCGCGCCCACGCCACGCTGCCGGCCACGTCGTGCAGGGCCAGCCGCCGGTCGAACGCGAGCGACGCCGTGAACCGCTCGGCCGCCGGGTCGGCGGCCTGCGTGAAGCGCCCGGACCAGGCCTTCGTCACGCGAGCAGGTCCGCGATGTCGGCCATGATGCGGTCGGTCACCGACTGCCGCAGCGTGCGGTCCGCCTGCCCGGCGGCGGTGAACCGCCGGGGCGCGCCGAAGCGGACGCGCAGGGGATGGCGGCGCGGCACGTGGAGCGGGCGGCCGACCAGCGCCTGGTAGGTGCCGCGGATGCCGGCGGGCACGACGGGCACGCCGGATTTCAGGGCCAGCAGCGCGACCCCGGGCAGGCCGGGCTCGAGCCGGCCCCGCACGCTGAACGGCCCCTCGGGGAAGATGCCGATCACGCGGCCGGCCTGCAGCGCGGCGAGGGCCGCGCGCAACCCGCCGGCGTCGGGGCGATCGAGCCGCAGCGGGATCGAGCCGATGTTCCGGTGCAGGAAGGGGTGCAGCGGTGTCGCGCGCCACACGCGCGGCATCACCAGGAAGCCGATGGGCGCCGGCGCCGTCACGGCCAGGACCACCCCGTCCAGGTAGTTGTGGTGGTTGGCGGCGACGATGTACGGCCCGCGCGCCGGCACGTGGGCCAGGCCCTCGACGCGCAGGTCGAAGAAGCGCTCGAGCGCGGCGCGCACCGGCGGCCGCAGCGCGCGGTAGAGCACGGGCGCGCGGACGCCGTCGGTGGCGGCGCGTGCCGTGGCGGTGAGCGCCGTCGAGGGCGCCATGTCGCGTGGTGTTATAGCACGCCGGGACGCACGGCGCTCGCGGGGGGCCCCGCGGCCGGCGTCAGCTGCGGGAGCGCGCCATGCGGTAGCGCGTGACGGCGCTGTTGTGCTCCTCGAGGTCGACCGAGAAGTGGTGGCGCTGGTCGTCCTTCTTCACGAAGTAGAGGTACTTCACCGGCGCCGGCTGCAGCACGGCCTCGACGGCGCTCAGGCCGGGGCTCGCGATGGGGCCCGGCGGCAGGCCGCTGCGCTGGTAGGTGTTGTACGGATGGTCGGTGGCCAGGTCCGCCCGCGAGAGCGCGCGGCGCTCCTTGCCGACGGCGTACTGGACGGTGGGATCGGCCTGCAGCGGCATGCCCAGGCGGAGCCGGTTGAGGAACACCGCGGCGATGATGGGCCGCTCGTCGGCGGCGACGGCCTCGCGCTCGACGATCGAGGCCAAGGTCAGCAGGTCGTGCAGGTCGAGCCCGCGCGCGCGAGCCCGCTCGCGCAGCTCCGAGGTGACCTTGGCTTGCATCCGCTGCACCATGCGGCCCAGCATCTGTTCCGGCGTCATGCCGCGCACGAAGCGGTAGGTGTCCGGGAACAGGTAGCCCTCGACGCTCGGCGCGTCGATGCCATGGGCGGCCAGGAAGGCGCGGTCGGAGGCCACGCGGACGACGTCGGCGGCGCTGGCCAGCCCGGCCTGCTCGAGCGTCCGCGCGAGCTCGGCCACGGTGGCGCCCTCCTTGTGCAGCACCGGGTGCTGCCGCACCTTGCCGCTCTCGATGAGGGCGAGCACGTCGGCCGTGCTGGCGCCCCGGGGCACCTCGTATTCCCCGGCCTTCAGGGTGCGGAAGGTGCCCCGCGCCAGGCTGAGGGCCACGAAGCCCTCGGGGCTGCGGATGGCCCCCGTGTCGTGCAGGTGGCGGGCGACGGACAGCGCGCCCTGGTTGGCCGGGACGACCACGATGCCGGGACCGTCCCGCAGGATGGGGGCAGGCGAGAGCGTGCGCCACGCTTCCCAGCCCAGAAGCGCCGCCAGCACGAGCACCACGAGGACCGCGCGCCGACGTGACCGCGCCACGCTTCGAGTCTACCATCCGACCGCCCCCTTCCCCGCGTCTGGTATACTGCCCGTTCGGGGCGTCGGCCCCGGAATTCCCGAAGGGGGTCTGCATGCTGGAGCTCGAGCTCCCCACCCGTCACGACTGGATCGCCTCCGAACCGACCTACGGCAAGCTCGTCATCGAGCCCTTCGAGCCGAACTTCGCGCTGACGGTGGGCAACGCCTACCGGCGGGCGCTGCTGTCCGCCATCCACGGCGCGGCGCCCACCTGGGTCAAGATCGAGAACGTCCTGCACGAGTTCTCCCACATGCCGGGGGTCATGGAGGACACGCTCGACATCCTCATGAACCTGCGCAAGGTGGTGTTCCGCCTGCACGTCAACCGGCCGAAGATCCTCCGCCTGAAGGCGCAGGGGGTCGGCGTGGTGAAGGCCGGCGACTTCGAGGCCGACGCCGACGTCGAGGTCCTCACGCCGGACCAGCCCCTGGCCACGCTCGACAAGGACGGCATGCTCGAGATGGAGGTGTGCGTGGAGCGCGGCCGGGGGTACGTGCCGGCCGAGCGGCGCGAGCCCGAGGCGCTGCCGATCAACGCCATCCTGCTCGACGCCGACTTCTCGCCCATCAAGCGCGTGAACTTCCACGTCGAGCCGGCCGGCGAGCGCGAGCGCCTGGTGCTCGAGGTGTGGACCGACGGCAGCGTGGCGCCCACCCAGGCCGTGGGCGAGGCGTCGCGGATCCTCGAGGACCACTTCGATCTGCTGATGAACTTCCCGGAGGCCGCCCCGGAGACCGAGGAGGCCGAGCGCGACGAGGCCCGCCCTCGGGCGGAGCTGAACGAGAACCTCTTCCGCAACGTGGACGAGCTCGAGCTGTCCGTCCGCGCCTCGAACTGCCTGAAGACGGCGAACATCCGGACGATCGCCGACCTCGTGCAGAAGAGCGAGGCCGAGCTGCTCAAGACGAAGAACTTCGGCAAGAAGTCCCTGAACGAGATCAAGACCATCCTGGGCGAGATGGGCCTGCACCTCGGCATGCGGCTCGAGCCCGAGGAGATGGAGCGCCTGCGCGCCCAGTACGAGCGCACCTTCGAGGGGTAGGCGGTTACAGTCGAATCTTGATGCGCTCCACGGCCTCCTCGGTCTGATCGCGGCGGCCGAACGCGGTGAGGCGCAGGTAGCCCTCGCCGCTCGGCCCGAAGCCCGCCCCCGGCGTGCCCACCACGTGGGCCTCGTGCAGGAGCCGGTCGAAGAAGCCCCACGAGTCGAGCCCCGCCGGGGCCTTCACCCACAGGTACGGCGCGTTGCGCCCGCCGTGCACGGTCAGGCCCAGGGCCTCCAGACCCTCGCGGATGATGCGGGCGTTCTCCATGTAGAAGTCCACCTGCTCGCGCACCTGGCGGGCCCCCTCGTCGGAGTACACGGCGGCGGCGCCGCGCTGCACGACGTACGGCACGCCGTTGAACTTCGTCGACTGGCGCCGGAACCAGAGGGCGTTGAGGCTCACGCGCTCGCCGGCGGCGCTGGTGCCGTGCAGCTCCTTGGGCACGATGGTGAAGGCGCAGCGCGTGCCCGTGAAGCCGGCGGACTTCGAGAACGACCGCAGCTCGATCGCCACCTCGCGCGCCCCCTCCACCTCGTAGATCGAGCGCGGCACGCCGGGCTCGCGCACGTAGGCCTCGTAGGCGGCGTCGTAGAGGATCACCGCGCGCTCCCGGCGAGCCCAGTCGACCCAGCGCCGCAGCCCGGCGTGGCTCAGCACGGCGCCGGTCGGGTTGTTGGGGTAGCACAGGTAGATCAGGTCCACGTGGCGGTCGGGCAGCGGCGGCTCGAAGCCCGTGTCGGCCGAGCAAGGCAGGTAGACCAGCCCCGCGTAGCGGCCCTGCGCGTCCGGCGGTCCGCCCCGGCCGGCCATGACGTTGCTGTCCACGTAGACGGGGTACACGGGGTCGGCCACGGCGACGACGCACCCCGGCGCGAAGATCTCCTGGACGTTCGCGCTGTCCGTCTTGCCGCCGTCGCTCACGAAGACCTCGTCGGGCGCCATCGGGAGGTTCCGGGCGCCGTAGTCCCGCTCGGCGATGAGCCGGGTCAGGAACTCGTAGCCCGTCTCCGGGGGGTAACCGCGGAACGTCTCGGCCCGCGCCATCTCGTCGACGGCCTCGTGCATCGCCCGCACGATGGCCGGTGCCAGCGGCTGGGTGACGTCGCCGATGCCCAGGCGGATGACGCGGGCGTCGGGGCGGGCCGCCTGGAACACCTTGAGGCGGCGCGCGATCTCGCTGAAGAGATAGCTGCTCTTGAGCGTCAGGTAGTGGTCGTTGATCCGCGCCACGGCTCCCTCCGGTGAGCCGCACTACATCAACAAACGCCCTCCGGGTCAAGGCAGTAGCGCTCGACCGTCCGGTCCGCCCAGCGGGTCACCGTCAGCGTCCGCCCGTCCGTCTCGAAGATCACCGCGCCGTCGCGGTCGGTGCGCAGCGTGTGGGCGCCGGCGGCGTGCAGGCGCGCCAGCGCCTCGGGCGCCGGATGGCCGTAGCCGTTGCGCGCGCCCACCGACACGACGGCCAGCGCGGGTTGCACGCGGGACAGGAACGCCGACGTGCTGGCGCCGCGCGCGCCGTGGTGGCCGACCTTCAACACGGTGGCCGCCAGCGGGGCGCCGGTCGCGAGGAGCCGCCGCTCGGCCTCGGCGCCGGCGTCGGAGGCGAGCACGAAGGACGCCAGACCGTGATCCAGGCGCAGCACGAGGGCGGCCTCGTTGCGCCGGGCCGCCGGGTGCCCGCCGGCGAGCGGCCTCAGCACGGCCCCCCCGATCCACTGCGGCGCCTGCGGCATCGAGCCCGGATCCCAGTCGCGCGCCACGGCGAAGTGCCGGCGGATGGCGCCCATGCCGCCGGCATGGTCGGCATCCCCGTGCGTGGTGATGGCCGCCGCCAGCCTCCGGATCCCGCGGTTCCAGAGGTAGGGCGCCACCACGCGCTCGCCGGCGTCGAGCCGCATCGGGCCGCCAGGTCCGGCGTCGACCAGGACGGCCTCACCCTGCGGCGTCTCCACGACGATGGCATCGCCCTGGCCCACGTCGAGGACGGCGACGCGCAGCCGTCCATCCGGCGGGCGTGCCAGCGGCCAGAGGGCGATGGCCACGGCCACGGCGGCGAGCAAGCCGGCAGCGGCCCCGCAGGCGCGCGCTCGCGCAGGCGCCGCCTGGCGATGCTGCCAGGCCGCCAGGCCCAGGCCGGCCGCGGCGACGTAGGTCACGATGGCCGTCCAGTGGGGCGCCGGCAGGTGGACGAGCGCCCACGGCACGGCGGCGGCTGCGGCCACCACCGCGCGTAGCCCGAGGACCAGCGGCCAGGCCGCGTGGAGCAGCACGTCGGCGGCGAATCCGCTCGCGGCCGAGACGGCGACCGCGGCGAGCCCGACGAGCGTGGCGCCGCCCGCCAGCGGGACCGCCGCCAGGTTGGCCAGCGGGCCGATGGCCGTGAGCTGGTTGAAGTGCGCCAGGGCGATGGGCAGCACGGCGAGCTGGGCCGCCACGCTCACGCCGATCGCGCCCAGCACGGGACGTCGGGGCAGGGGGGCGAGGACGATTCCGCCCGTCGCGGCGAACGACAGCTGGAAGCCCGGGTCGGCGAGGTCCCCGGGCCGCGCGGCGAGGATCACCAGCGCGGCCAGCGCCAGGCCGTTCAGCACCGAGGCCTCGCGGTCGACGAGCAGGGCGCCGAGCACGGCGGCGGCCATGACGACCGCGCGCAGCACCGACGGCTCGCCGCCGACGATCGCCGCGAAGGCGAGCACGGCGGCGAGGGCGCCGATGGCGGCGCCGCGCCGGCCGGCGCGCGCGAGCGCCAGCAGCGCGAACACGGAGCCGGCCACGAGCGCGACGTTGAAGCCGGACACGGCGAGCACGTGATAGACGCCGGCGCGCCGGAACCCGTCGTCGATCTCGGGCGGCAAGCCCGACCGGTCTCCGAGCAGCAGGCCCGCCAGCACCGCCGCGGACACCGGGGGCAGGCAGCGCGCGATCGCCTCGCGCGCCGCGCGCCGCGCCCGGACCGGCCACGGCGGCGACGGGGCGTCGCCGGGCACGACCTCGCCGGCCCGCGCGCTGGCCGTGACGAGGAGTCCCTCGCGCGCCAGCCACGCGCCGTGATCGAACCCGCCGGGGTTCCTGAAGCCGCCGGCGCGGTGCAGGCGCGCCCGCAGCGCGATGCGCTGCCCCGGCGCCAGCGGCGGAAGGCCGGGGCCGTACGCGGCCACGGGCACGCGGCCGCTCCGCGCCACGCCGTCGACCCGCTCGACGTCGAGGAGCAGCCGTGTCCGGTCGGGCGCCAGGCGCGTCGGCTCGGCGGCGAGCCGGCCCTCGACGCGGGCCGCGCGCGGCAACGGCAGGCGGGCGACGTGGTCGGCCGCCGGCGGCAGCGGCGCCGCGCGCAGCGCCCCGGCGGCGACGATGCCGGCGAGCACGAACACCGTCGCCGGCCCGTCGCGCTCGAGCACGAGCAGGCTCGCCGCCCAGGCGATCGCGGCCACCAGCATCGGCCACGCGACGGCCGGCGGCAGCGCGGTGGGAGCCAGGGCGATGCCGCAGGCGAACGCGGCCGCGGGCGGCAGCAGCGGGACGCGGGCCCACCACACGGCTCAGCGCTCGCGGCCGCGCGCGGTGGCCTCGACGGTGAGCAGCGGCCGCAGGCGCTCCAGCCGCATCGGTCCCAGCCCCCTGACCCGCTCGAGATCGTCGACCGACTCGAATCCGTCCGGTGAACGCGCAGCGACGATGCGCGCGGCGAGGGCTCGGCCGACGCCGGGCAGGCGCGCGAGATCGTCCGCCGTGGCGCGATTGAGGTCGATCGGGATCGCCGCGGCCGGGCCGTCGCTCGACGTGACGGGCCTCGACGAGCGCGCGGAGCGTGGCGCCGGCCCGGCCCCGGCGTCGCCGGCGGCGTCGTCGCCGCGCCGGAGACGTCGGGGCGCCGGCCGCGCGTACGCGCGCGCCTCGTCGGCGTCGCGGTCGTCGAGGTCGAACCGCTCCAGCCGCTCCGCGAGCGCGGCGTGCGTCGCCCGCCAGTGACGCACGGCGAGACCGAGACCGCCGGCGGCGAGGAGCACCAGCAGGAGCACGAGCTGACGCCGGGTGTAGAGCCTCATGCGCCGACGGTGCCACCGGCGGGGCGGCCGACGCTAGAGTCGAAAATTTACGACGGCCAGGCCGGACCGGCGCTTCCACCGACCTCGCTGGCAGCCGTCTTGCTCGACAAAGGGAAGGGACATAGGGAGGGATGACCATGATCAGAATCGGAGGGATCGCAGCCTTGATCCTGATGCTCGCCGCGCCCGTGGCGGTGGCGCAGCCGTCGACGCCGTCGTTCGATCAGGGCGGCATCGTCGAGCGGGTCGACCGGACCGGCAACGTCGTCGTGCTCCAGGGCGGGCAGATGTATCGGGTGACGCCGGGCACGGTGCTGTACGTGAACGACCAGCCGGTGACGATCAGTACCCTGCAGCCCGGTCAGCGCGTCATCGTACGCCACGGCCAGCCGGTCACGTTCCACAACGGCCAGTACGTCGTCGTGACTCCCGGCTCGACGACGGCGGTGACGCCGGGCTCCGCCGACGTGGTGCCCGGCGCCACGGTGACGACGTCTCCGGGCGCGACGGTGACGACGCCGGGCGCCACGGTCACGGGCCCCGGCACGACGGTGATGACGCCAGGGGCGGTCGCTACGGCGCCGGGCAACACCGTCGTGGTGACGTCCCAGCCGACCGCCTACAAGCAGACGATCTACGGGCGCGTCAGCGACGTCGACGACGACGAGTTCGAGGTGAGGACCGAGAGGGGCACGTTCGAGGTCCGGATGCCACCCGGCATGAAGGGCCAGATCCGGGAGGGCGACAACGTCCAGCTCGACCTGAGGGTCTCGCCGGGCCATCCCGCGGCCTCCCCGCGCCTTCGCTGAGTCACTCGGAGGGGGCCTCGACGGCCCCCTCCGCAGCCACCTCGCCGCGCCGAGTCCTCAGCGTCCGACGCCGGCCGTCTCGTCCACGTGGGCGTCCTCGCGGAAGTGCGGCATCACTTCCCTGGCGAACAGCTCCATCATGTCGAGGGTGGCCTCGTGGGAGCCGGCCGGCATGCCGGAGCACACGATGCCGGCGCGCAGCTCGTCGGAGAAGACGCGCAGCCGGTCGCGCACGGTGGCGGGACTGCCGACGATGAGGTAGCCGCCCTCGACCAGGTCCTCGAACGTCAGCTCCGTCGGGAGCCTGGGGCGGTTCGTCATCGCGCGCCGGAAGGACGCCTCCGAGAGGTAGCCGGGCGGCTGCCAGAACGGGATCGGGATGCGCAGGCCCGTGTGGTAGACCCACAGCGCGTTCTCGCGCGCGATGCGCTCGGCCTTGGCGTCGTTCTCGGCGACGACGATGGGCAGGTTCACGGTGAGCTGGTAGCGGCTCGCCGTGTAGCCGGATCGGTCGCACGCCTCCCGGTACTCGCCGTAGATCTGGGCGATCCGCGTGATCGGCGTGAAGACCATCAGGTAGGGAAAGCGGCGCCGCGCCGCCCACTCGACCGTCTCCGCGCTGCCCTGGGAGGGGCACCACACGGGCGGGTGCGGCCGCTGCAGGGGCCGCGGCCACGGGTTCACCCAGTGGTAGCGGTAGAAGCGGCCGTCGAAGGGGAAGGGGCCGTCCTCCGTCCACGCCCTCAAGATCAGCTCGGCGGCCTCGTAGAAGCGCTCGCGCGAGTGGGTGGGGTTGGTGCCCACCGAGTAGTACTCGGGGCCGATGCCGCGCACGAAGCCCGAGATGATGCGCCCGCCGGACACCACGTCCAGCATGGCGATCTCCTCGGCGATGCGGAGGGGGTTCTCGCGCAGCGGCAGCCCGTTGCCCAGCACGGCGATGCGCGCCCGCGTCGTGCGCCGCGCCAGCATGGCGGCCATGAGGTTCGGGCTCGGCATCGTGCCGTAGCAGTTCTGGTGGTGCTCGTTCACGCAGAGCCCGTCCCAGCCCAGGCGCTCGGCGTGCTCGAACTGGTCCAGGTACTGGTTGTACAGCGTGTGGCCCACGGCCGGGTCGTAGTGACGGTTGGAGAGCGTCACCCACGACGAGGGCTCGTCGTGCTCCATGGGGTAGGGCATCAGGTGGAAGTAGTAGAACTTCATCGCCGAGGCCCCGCGCAGAAGTCGATCACCGCCGCGGCGACGGCGTCGGGCTCCTCGACGTGGGGCAGGTGGCCCGAGCCCGCGAACGTGCGCAGCGCGGCGCCCGGGATCTCCTCGGCCCAGGCCTCGGCGCACACGCGCGGCGCCACGCGATCGTGCTCGCCCCAGCAGAGGAGCGTCGGCGCCGCGATGCGCCCCAGGCGCCGGCGCAGCAGCGGATCGTAGAGGTAGGGGTTCCAGGCCACGCGCGCCAGCGCGGCCCGCTCGCGGTAGAGCTCGGCGAGGCCGTCGACGGAGGTCAGGTCGCGCGGAGCCAGGGCCAGCGCCGCGGTGGCGTCGTGGAAGACGGTCTGCACCAGCTGCGGCAGGTCCATGGCGAACAGGAAGGGATAGATCCATCCCTCGACCTTGATGCCGACCGGCGCCACCAGGGTCAGCGAGGCCAGGCGGTGCGAGGCCATCGTGGCCATCTCGGCGGCGATCCAGCCGCCGAACGAGGCGCCGACCAGGTGCACCCGCGCGAGGCCGAGATCGTCCAGGAGGTCCAGGTAGTGGAAGGCGAGGTCGGAGATGTGCTCGATCCACTCGGCGGTGGGCGAGCCGCCGTGGCCCGGATGGCTCGGCGCCAGCACGTCGAAGCGCTCGGCCAGCCGCGCGTGGAAGGGCAGCCAGCGCCCGCCGGCGCCGGCGCCGTGCAGGAACAGCAGGGGCGGCCCGTCGCCGGCCTGCAGCATGTGGACCGGCGTGCCCCGCACGGCGAGCCGCCGCTCGGCCGGCGTGGCGCGCGTCCTCACGGCGCCAGCGCGGCGCGCGTGATGGTCGTCGTGTCCTTGGCGTGCCACTCCGAGGCCGCGAAGGCCTCGTCGATGCGGTCCAGCGGGTAGGTGTGCGAGAGGAGCCGGTCGAAGGGCCACCGCGTCCGGTTTCGGACGAGGAAGTCGAGGGCGCGCGGGATCACCCACGGGTCGTACATGATCACGCCGACGATCCGCTTGGCGCCCCACACCAGCGCCGCCGGCTCCAGCTCCACCGTGGCGCCCCGGCTGATGGTGCCGATCTCGAGGTAGGTGCCGCCCTGGCGGAGCATCTCGAGCCCCTCGGGGATCACCTGGGGAAAGCCGACGAAGTCGCAGGCCACGTCGGCGCCGGCGCCGCCCGTCCAGCCGCGCACGAGGGCCACGCGGTCCTTGCGCTCGGGCACGTCGCGCAGGTCGATGGTGTGGTCGGCGCCGAAGGCGCGGGCCAGCTCGAGGCGGCCGGGGATGCGGTCGACCACGATGACCACGGCGGCGCCCATGTCCCTGGCCACCGCCGCCGCCTGCACGCCGAGGCCGCCGGCGCCCTGGATGACGATGCTGTCGCCGAAGCGCAGGCCGGCCTTGTGCAGGCCGAAGATCACCTGCGCCAGCGCGCAGTTCACCGGCGCGACCATGGCATCGGACAGCGCGTCGGGCACGGCGAACACGGCGCCTCCGGGCCGCAGGTAGTAGTACTCGGCGAACGCCCCGTGGAAGTGCGGGAACTGCGAGGGGCCGAGCGGGCGGCCGACCTTGTAGAGGCACGCCGCCGGCTCCTTGCCGAGGCAGGCCGGGCACCGGCCGCACGGGTAGAAGTAGGTGTAGGCGACGCGGTCGCCCTCCTTCAGCGGGCGGCCGAGCGAGTCCGTCTTCACGCCGGCGCCGAGCGCGGCGACCCGGCCCGTCATCTCGTGGCCGAAGATCCAGCCGTCGGCGGGGAGCTTGAGGGGCGCGTCGCCGCGCCAGAAGTGCAGGTCGGAGCCGCAGACGTTCGCCAGCGACACCCGGACCACCACGGCCCCGGGCTCGACGTCGGCGAGGGTCAGCTCGCGCAGCTCGAACGGCTTGCCGGGCCCGTGGAAGACGGCCGCCTTGCCCTTCACCATGATCGGGACTCCTTCCGACGTGGGGGGCCCCGACATGGCCCCCCACACCCCCCATGCTGCTCGGCACGCCCCGGCGCAGCCGTGGCGCGCCTCTGGATCCGTTACCCGGACACGCGCCTAGCAGGCTGCTGAAAAAGCTGGTTGAACGACTGGAATCATCATCGACGAGACGGATGACGGACGAGCCGATCGCCGGCCAGGCTCGCCCGGCGCCGGCGCATCCGCCCGCGGTGCACGTATGAG
>Ga0209172_10002303_pt1 | contig 34465 bp, 27 predicted proteins | sample LarsenN4metaG_FD_184113 | JGI IMG/M metagenome (GOLD analysis project Ga0209172, IMG submission 184113) | Hot spring sediment bacterial and archeal communities from British Columbia, Canada, to study Microbial Dark Matter (Phase II) - Larsen... ... | reverse complement strand
CAGTCGTATCCGATTGCGCTCCCACAGTCGGCGACGGCTTACCAGCGGGACCTGCAAACGGGCCGGCTGGATCACTGGAGCCTCAGCATACAGCGGCAGCTGGGCAGCCGCCGCGCCGTCGAGATCTCCTACGTCGGCACGCGCGGCCGGGATTTGATCGCCGCGCGCGACATCAATCAGCCGGCGCCGAGCCCGAATCCCGTGAACCTCCGGCCGAATCCGCTGTTTGACAGCATCACGTTCATCGAATCGCGCGGCGTATCCCGGTATCACGCCATGCAGCTCAAGTTTCAGCAGCGGTTCGACCGCGGCCTGTCTTTCCTGGGCGTCTACACGCTCGGCAAATCGATGGACGACGCGTCGGGTTTCTTTTCGAGCGCCGGCGACCCGAACTTTCCGCAGGACAGCCGGAATCCCGGCGCGGAATATGCGCGATCGAGTTTTGATGTGCGGCATCGGTTCTCGTTGAGCTTCGGATGGGAGCTGCCCTTTGGCGCCGGCCGCCGTTGGGCTTCCGAAGGCGCGTGGTCTTCCATATTGTCCGACATGGAACTGCAGGGCATCGTGACTGCGCAAAGCGGGCCTCCGCTCACCGTGGCGCTCTTGCCGGAGTTCGATAACAGCAACACCGGACGGTCCACGCTTGGTTTCGGAGCGAACGACCGTCCGCATCTGGTCGGAAATCCGAAGCTTGACGATCCGTCTCCCGATCGCTGGTTCAACACCGCGGCCTTTGCAGTTCCCGCATTTGGGAGCTTCGGAAACGCAGGGCGGAACATTGTGGAAGGCCCGGGTTATCAGAACGTCAATCTTGGCTTGCTGAAGCACATTCGCCTCAGCGAAGAAACGCGCCTGCAACTTCGCGCCGAGGCGTTCAATCTCCTGAATCGTACGAATTTCGACTTGCCTGATGGCTTTGTCGGTTCGCCGACATTCGGGCGGATCGTTTCGGCCGACAATCCGCGGCGGTGTCAGTTTGGGATTCGATTGATGTTTTGAATCGGAATGCAGCCGTTTGACTTCTTCCCACGAACCCGGATCGTTTTCGGCGAAGGCGCATTCGCGCGTCTCGGCGAGCTCGCCCGTGAGCTCGGCTTCACGCGGACCCTGATCGTTTCAGACCGCGGACTCCTCGAGGCCGGTCTTGTCGACCGCGCCCGCTCGTTGCTCGATCAATCCGGCATTGCATCCTGCAGCTTTCATGATTTCGATCCAAACCCGGATACGCGCATGGTCGAGGCCGGACGCGTGTACGCCGCATCCCGGAACATCGACTCGATTATCGGTTTGGGCGGCGGCAGTTCCATGGATTGCGCCAAAGGGATTAATTTCGTATTGACCAACGGCGGAAACATGCGCGACTACCGCGGTTTCGGCAAGGCCGCCCGCCCGATGCTTCCGAGCATCGGCGTTCCGACAACGGCAGGAACAGGCAGCGAAGCGCAGTCGTATGCGCTGATTTCAGACGCAGACACGCATGCAAAGATGGCGTGCGGCGATCCAAAAGCCGCATTCGGGATCGCGATTCTCGACCCGCGCCTGACGGTAACGCAGCCGCGCGCGGTGGCCGCAGCCGCCGGTTATGATGCGATTTCCCACGCCGTTGAGTCATTTGTCACTGCGAAGCGGACCAGCGTCTCCGACTTGTTCGCGCGGGATGCGTGGAAGCTGCTGGAAGCGCACTACGAGCGTGTCCTTGAAGAGCCGGGCGATCTCGAAGCGCGCAGCGCAATGCTGCTGGGCGCGCATGAGGCGGGCGTCGCCATCGAGCAGTCGATGCTTGGGGCGACCCACGCGTGCGCGAACCCCCTGACTGCCCGCTACGGAACGGCCCACGCCGTTGCTATCGCCGTCATGCTGCCGCACGTCGTGCGCTGGAACGCCGAAGCGGTCGGCGCGCGCTATGCGGAACTGCTCGCCGCGACCGGCCGCGATCCCGGACCGCATGCAGGGGATCGGTTGGCCTCGCGTCTGGAAGAACTCGCCCGGGCCGGCGGCCTTCCTCGCACGCTGCGGGATCTCGGAGTCTCCCGCGCGGATTTGCCCGGCCTGGCTTCCGATGCGGCCCGTGAATGGACCGGAACATTCAATCCCCGGCAATTTGACGCCGCCGCCGCGCTCCATATCTACGAGCAAGCATACTGATGTATGCCGTGAGGTTTGGAGTTTTTGACCCCCTGCCGCCTTCGGCGGCTCTCCCCCTCAAAGGGGGAGGAAACGCTTTCCAAGCAAGGCCTTTTCTCCCCCTTCGAGGGGGAGAGCCGCCGAAGGCGGCAGGGGGTTTAAGCCGGTTGGGGCTGACACATCTAAAGTCCAAGAAAATGATGGACTGACGAGCGAAGCTTCCATATTCTTTTCATCGTTGAAGATCACCGACATGCGGACAATGCAGCCTTATATGAAGAGAGCGATCCTCGTTTATTCGATCCTGGTCCTCGCCGCGGCCACTCCGGCCGTTCCACAAACGCAAACGGGCCCCCTTTCTGTGAATTCATCCGAACAGGCGCGCGTCATGATTTCAACCTATTGCGCAGGGTGCCACAGTTCCCAGGCCAAAATGGGAGGGCTTGCGCTCGATGCGTTGAATCTCGACGCCGTGCCGAACGACGCAATTGTCTGGGAGAAAGCCGTCCGCAAGCTGCGCGGCCGGCTGATGCCGCCGCCCGGCGCCAAGCAGCCTGAACAGACTCAAATAGATTCGCTTGTCGGGTGGCTCGAGGCGCGTCTGGACAGCAACACAGCGCGGCCCAAGGCCGGCCATACCCCAATCCAGCGTCTGAGCCGCACGGAGTATGCGGCCGCGGTGAAAGCGCTTGTCGGCGTTGACGTGACGGCGAAGGACGTTTTGCCCCAGGATGTCGCGATCGACGGCTTCGACAACATTGCCGCAGCGCTCAGCGTATCGCCAACCTTTGTTGAGCAGTACGTTGAATCGGCGAGGATGATTGCCAAGAAGGCCATCGGAGACGCCAGCCTCGAAAATGTGGTGTACCCCCTCAGAGGGAACAGCGGCGGCGAAGCCATGCCCCTCGGACTTCGCGACGGCGGCCTCCGCGTCAAACACAATTTCACGGCCGACGGAGAATACCGCTTCAAGGTGCATTTCCCCGATCAGACGCTGGGTCTCTATACGGGCAGTCTGGAGAACGAAGCGACTCTCGTCATCATGATCGATGGCAAGGTCATGTTCAAAAAGGCCATCGGCGGGCTCGATGACCTCATGCTGAACAACCGGAAGGCCGGCGATGGGCGCCAGGAGATTCAGGATCGGTTCGACAAAATCCCTCTTCAGATTCAAGCCGGCGTTCGCGAAGTAGTGGTCGCGTTCATTGACCGCTCCCGTTTCGAATCGACCAGCAGCCAGGGGGGCGGCGGATTTGGCGGCGGCGGCTTGCCGAACTTTGACGAGATCGAAATTACCGGTCCCTATAATGTGACCGGCGTTTCTACACTGAGTCGCAGCCTGATTTATGTGTGCGATCCCAAGACCGTAGGCGAGACGCCTTGCGCGAAACAGATCGCAGAGAATCTGGCGCGCCGCGCTTTCCGGCGTCCTGCCACCGAAACGGAGGTGGCCACGCTGATGCGTTTCTACGAAAGCGGACGCAAGGACGGCGGAAACTTCGACAAGGGAATCGAGCGGCTTGTCGCCGCAGTGCTGGCGAGCCCCGAGTTTCTCTATCGCTCGATACGCGGCGGCCAGGCAGCGAAGGCCGACGCGGAGGTCCCTCTTTCGGATTTCGAACTGGCGACGCGTTTGTCCTTCTTCATCTGGAATACGGGCCCGGATGACGAACTGCTCGATTTGGCGGCGGCGAAGGAGCTGTCGAAGCCCGCTGTTCTCGACGCCCAGGTCAAGCGCATGCTCGCCGATCCCAAGGCTGCCAGTCTCGTCTCGAACTTCGCGATGAAATGGCTCGGCCTCAGCGATCTTGAGTCGATCGAGCCGGATCAGCAGATTTACACAAACTTCAACGACCAGTTAAAGAAGGATTTGGTGACGGAAGCCGAAACGTTCATCAGCAGCGTTCTGCTCGAAAACCGGCCGCTCGTTGAGCTTCTGACTTCGGACCAGACCTATCTCAACGACCGGATCGCCCGCCATTACGGCATGACGGGCGTCACGGGCGCCCAGTTCCGATGGGTGAAACTGACGGACAAGAACCGCACAGGTTTGCTCGGTAAAGGCGCCGTGCTGATTAAGACGTCCTATCCCGATCGAACGTCGCCGGTCCTTCGCGGCGCGTGGGTTCTCGACAAGATCATCGGCGCTCCGCCGACGCCCCCGCCGCCGGGCGTGGAGACGGACCTCAGCCAACAGCAAGGGGATACCGCGAAGACCGTGCGCGCGCGTCTGGAGCAGCACCGCGCCAATGCGACGTGCCGTCAATGTCATGGCGTGATCGATCCGATGGGGCTCGCGCTGGAGAACTTCGATGCGATCGGGCAATTCCGGACGACCGATCGCCTGGCGGCGAACGCTCCGATCGATGCAAGCACTGTGCTTCCCAGCGGACTCCCCATCAATGGTCCCGTCGAATTGCGCGACTATCTGGCGAGCGATCCGGCAAAGTTCGCGCAGGCGTTCACGGAGAAGCTGATGATGTATGCCGTGAACCGTGAACTGGAATACTTCGACATGCCGCAGGTGCGGGCGGTGGTCCGCAACGCGGCCAAAGAGAATTTCACGCTGTCTTCCATCGTTCAGGGTATCGTCCGTTCCGACGCGTTTCTTAAACAGGGTCCTGCCTCCGCGCACAAGGCGGCGGCGAAAGTGGCGGCAATTAAATAGATGCCGGGACAGTATTCATGCTGTCCCCAAGGAGAGAAGTCGAAATGTTTATCTTCAAGAAGCACATTTCTCGCAGAACAGTCCTGAAGGGCGCCGGCGCGACGGTGGCTCTGCCTTTCCTGGAAGCCATGGTTCCCGCCGCGACAGCCCAGGCGCAAACGGCCGCGAATCCGAAGCTTCGCGCGGGCTTCTTCTATATTCCTCACGGCGCAGTCCAGCACGACACCAAGTTCGGACCTGAAGGCGACAAGTGGACGCCGAGCGGTTCCGGCGCCAGCTTCAAGCTGAACAGGATCACGGCGCCGCTTGAACCTTTCAAGAAATACGTTTCGACCATCGGAAATCTGGACAACCCGGCAGGCGCCGGCGTGCACGTCAGGAATGCGGGAACCTGGCTGTGCTGCAGCAATCCCGCCACGACGATCGATCAGTTCATCGCTAAGAAGATCAGTCAGGACACGGCGCTTCCCTCTCTGGAAGTATCCTCGGAAACCTTGAGACAACAGGCGGCCGGCAACGGTGCGCTCACCGCCTCCACGGTGTCGTTTCGCGACGCCAACACCCCGCTTCCCCCGGAGTACAACCCGAAGAAGGTCTTTAATACGTTGTTCGGTTCGACCACGTTCAAGGAAAAGGTCTTGAACGCGCGCGAATCCGACAGCCTCCTCGATCTCATCCTGGAGCAAACCAAGGCGTTGCAAAACCAATTGGGCGCCGGGGACCGCGTCGCTCTGGACAACTATCTGGAAAGCGTGCGCGAGATCGAACGACGCATCAGTATCGTCGCGTCTACCGACATTTCCAATATGACGATTCCTGAGCGTCCGGTAGGGGTTCTGGACGATTTTGACAAGCAGGTCGATCTTCTTTTCGATCTGATCACAGTCGCCTATCAGGCCGACATCACACGGGTGGTTTCCTACGTCATGGTCGCTGAAGGCACGAATCAGACCTACAACCATATCGGGGTTCCCGCTTCGTTCCACCCCATATCGCACCATGCCAATGAACCGGACAAGATTGAACAAGTCGTGAAGATCCAAACCTGGCACATGGACCGTTTCGCGGCGTTCCTGAAGAAGATGGCGGAGACGCGCGACGGCGACGGCTCGCTCCTGGATCATTCGATCTTCCTTTATGGATCGAATATGGGCAACAGCGACAAGCACAGCAACTGGCCGATTCCGACTGTCGTCGTCGGCGGGGGCGCCGGCAGGATGAAGCTGGGCGGTCAGCACATCGAGCCCAAGCAGCGGTTGCCGCTAGCCAACGTGCACCTGACCCTGCTGAACAAATTCGGCATCGAACAAGACAAATTCGCCGATAGCACCGGCATGATTTCAGAACTGTAGGCGCGCTCTGTGAGCGCGCTGCGTGGTCATAGAAAGTGTGAACGAATGCCGATTTAGCGGAGTTTGACCCCCTGCCGCCTTCGGCGGCTCTCCCCCTCAAAGGGGGAGTAAACGCTTCTCAGGCAAGGCCTTTTCTCCCCCTTCGAGGGGGAGAGCCGCCGAAGGCGGCAGGGGGTCAGAACGGGTCGTGGCGATTTGTTCACACCTTCATGGACTGCGCCTGCAGTAAGGAGTCCGACTTGAATCGTAGGGAAGTTTTAAAAGGCGCGATGACGGGGATGATCGCCCTCTGGGCGTCTCCCAAGGCTCGCGCCGCTGGGCAATCTCAACAGGCGGCGGCTCGCGTTCGCCGCCTGACCGACAAACTCGCGGTAGTCGATGGCGGTGGCGCCAATGTTGTGGCCTTTTCCACGGGCGACGGCCTTTTTCTGGTGGACAGCGGCGTTCCGGGTTACGGCGACGAGCTGCTTGCTGGTCTAAAAGAGTTGCCGCACGGTTCGAAGGTCCACACTGTTTTCAACACGCACCATCATCTCGAGCAAACCGGCAATAACGAATTGTTTGCCGCCGCCGGCGCAAAGATCATGGCGCACGATCGTACGCTTCAATGGATGGCGCACGATTACTGGATTCCCGAAGAAAGCCGTTATCAGAAAGCGCGTCCGAAAGCCGCCTGGCCGATCCAGACTTTTTTCAACAAAGAGACGCTGAAGATCGACGGTGAACAGATCGATTGCGGTTATCTGCTCGGCGCCCATACGGGAGGAGACGCCTATGTCTATTTCAAGGATTCCGACGTTCTCGTTGTCGGCGACGTTGCGTCTCCCCTGAAAGATCCGGAACTGGACTGGATCACCGGCGCCTGGATCGGCGGACGCGTCGATGCGATGGATCTGCTGCTCAAGATCAGCACCGACAAGACAAGATTTATTCCGGGAACCGGCCCGGTCATGACTCACGCGGAATTCAAGGAAGAACGCGACATGATGGAGACCGTTCGCCAGCGGTTGTTCAAGCAGGTCCGCGCGGGAGACGGCCCCAAAGATATGTTGGAAGGCGGCGTGTTGAACGGGCTGTTACGCACGTGGAAGGATCCTTACAAGTTTCTCTATGCCGCGGCAAAAGGTCTGTGGGGGAACCACAACAAACTGGATCCGGATGTTGTTTAGGGACGGGCGCTCATAGAGCGCCCCTACAGCCGTGGCCCACGCTGTAGGGGCGGTCTATGACCGCCCTCGATTCGTGAAGCATGGAAAATGCCAATTTCTTTTTGCGCGCTCCCTTAGGAGGACGAGTGAAGCGTTTCATTCTTGCCATTATTTGCGCAGGCCTTGGTGCAGGCTCATTCCCCGGACAGTCCTTCCTGGCTCAGGAGCAGCCCGGGAAGCTGGCCAGGTTGATTCAAGACGGAAAACGCGCCGCCGCATTTGAGATGATTCGGGCCGGAGCGGACGTCAACGAAGCGCAACTGGATGGGACGCGGCCGGTTCACTGGGCGGTGTATCGCGTCGATCATGAATTGCTGGCGGCGCTGATCGAAAAGAAAGCCAAGGTGGACGTCGTGAATGAGTTTGGCGCCACGCCGCTGGCGGAAGCGGTCAAGCAGGGCGACGCCCGCGTGGTCAAGATGCTCCTGGATGCCGGATCCGGCGCGGAAGGTGCCAACGCGGACGGGCAGACCGCGCTGATGATTGCGATCAAGAACGGGGATCTCGCGATTTTCCAGATGCTGATTGACGCCGGCGCCAAGGTCAATGTTGTGGAGAAGGTCCAGGAACAGACGCCGCTGATGTGGGCTGCAGCCGCCGCGCGGAATGCGGCGGAAATGGTGAAGATCCTGATTGCCAAGGGCGCCGACGTCAACGCACGCGCGAGGTACAACGACTGGCCAAGCCAGATTACGTCGGAGCCTCGCGCCCAGTATCACGCATATGGCGGCCTCACGCCGCTCTTGTACGCCGCCCGCAGCGGCTGTCTGGCGTGCGTCGAGGCGCTTGTCAACGCCGGCGCCGATGTCAATCTGCCCACGCCCGAAGGCGCCACTCCGTTGATGATTGCTCTGGACAACAACCATAACGACGTCGCGAAGTTTCTTCTGGAACGCGGCGGCAATCCGCATCTCTGGGATGTGTATGGACGAACGGCGCTCTACATCGCCGTCGATCGTGCGCCCGCTCCCGCCGGCGCCGGCGGAGGCGCTGGCGGTGGACGCGGCGGGGCCGGCGGTGGTCGTGGCGGGGCCGGCGGTCGTGGCGGCCCCGGCGCTCAGCCTCAAGCCGGCGCTCAACCTCCCGCCGGCGCGGCGCCAGGCGGTGGTCCGGCTGGTCGAGGCGGCGCCGGCCGAGGCGCCGGCGTGGCTGCCGGCGGCGTGCGCGGCGGCGCGGGCCCTACGGTTTCGAGTATGGAGATCATCAACCTGTTGCTTGCCGCCGGCGTGAATGTGAATCCGCAACTCAACATGCGTCGCCCCAGCAACCAGGGCGGACGTTTCAGTGATCCACTCCTCAGCTCGGGAACAACGCCGTTGCTCCGCGCCCTGATTAGCGGAAACACGGACGTTGCTCGACTGCTGCTGCAGAAGGGCGCCAATCCGAACATCTATGGCATGGGGATCTCGCCGTTCCTGTATGCCGCGGGCATTACGAGTGGGACCTACAATGAGGCGCGCGGCGGCGTCGGCGGGGCCGTCAACACCGAGCTTCTCGATCTCATGCTCCAGCATGGCGCGGACGTGAATGCCCAGGTGAACGGCGCCGCCAGCTACTCCGGACGCATATCCCGGGCGTTGACCGGCGACCCCGTGAACACAAAATCCAACGAAGGGATGACTGCGCTTCATGTCGCCGTTCGCTCCGGAAACGCGAATCTCGTTCGCTACCTGCTGGATCATGGGGCGCGTACGGACATCGTCGATGCATCGGGGAGGACTCCTCTCGATGTGTTGAATGGCGTTCCCGCGCTTCAACCCGCCGTGTTTGCCGACGCGTCTGGAGTCGTTCCACCGGCCGCCGCAAACACCGCCCCGGCGGCGGCGCCCGCAGCCGCGCCGGGCGGACGAGGCGGCGGCGCCGCGAGAGCGACGAGCCCCGCGGTTGTCGAAGAAATCCGCACACTCCTGCAGAACGCGGCGACGAAGCCGCAGTAGCTGCTCTCCTGCCGACACAGTAACGACCCTGGTCCCCCGGACTGGGCGCGTTGGCGCTGGCGTCGGTCTGCGTCTATGGCGTGGTTTCATACACGGCAACCGTGTGCTATCGGGAAATCGGCATCCGGTCGGGCTTAGCGGCGGCGCGCTCCTCGTGCTCGCCGTGGCCGTCGCGGCAGGCGTGATGGCTGCTCGGCCCGCGACCCGGGCGGAGCATCGCGGCCACGAATGACCGCGGCTGTCGATTTCCGCCTTCGGTGCAGCTAATACGGCAACTCCGCGACGAAATCCGTCCAAGGCGTCGCCTTCACGCCCGGTGCAAGGGCAGAGGTTCGATGAGGCAAAGCCGGCGGATGATGGATCAAACGCATGTCGACGTGCGTCCGCCTCCGTCGCTTGGTTAAGGCCTCCGATAATCGCAGCATCGCCGAGGCCATCTGTGGGGTTGGCGTTCGCGTCGTCTTCGTCTCAACGAGGTTAATGACGCCGCCTCTTCCGGGAAAGAGGAAATCCACCTCCAGACCCTGTTGGTCGCGGAAGTAGTACAGCTCACGCCGCGAACCGGAGTTCACTTGATTCTTCAAAATCTCAGATGCGATGAATCCTTCAAACAGAGCGCCGTAGAAAGGCGACTTTTCCAATTCGGCTTCCGTTTCTATGCTGAGGAGATGACACGCGAGACCAGAGTCGGCAATATACACTTTCGGCGACTTTATAAGGCGCTTGCCTAGATTCTCGTAGAAGGGAGGAATGATGAATACCTGGGCCGTGACTTCTAATACGTTCAGCCATTGGCCAATTGTGGGAACGCCGATGCCGAGCGGAGCGGCCAGATCCGACTTGTTGAGCACCTGTCCGTGACGGCTTGCCAGCAGAGCAAGAAAACGACGGAATGTCGGCAGATCTTTCACCGCTAATACCGCGCGGACGTCCCGTTCCAAGTAGCTTTGGAGGTACGAAGCAAACCAAAGCCGCGCTGAACGTGGCGCCGCCAAAACTTCGGGATAGCCGCCGCGAAGGATTCCGGCGAGGGGCGATTCACGGACAGAAATCGGTAGAAGTTGCAGGATCGCCGCACGTCCAGCCATAGATTCCGTAACGCCCTGCATGAGAGGGGCTTCTTGAGATCCCGTGAGAAACCACCTGCCTTTCTTTGTCGGCTCTCTATCGATTCGAGATCGGACAAACGCAAAAATCTCAGGAACATGTTGCACCTCGTCCAGAATTGCAGGCGTGCGAACCGAGTCGAGGAACCCCTGAGGGTCGTGACGAAATCGGCTGACGAGGTCCGGATCTTCCAACAGCCGGTAATCCGCCTTCGGAAACAGATGCTGCAGGAGAAAGGTCTTTCCGCACCGGCGTGGGCCGGTCAAAACGACCGCCCCAAAGCTGTCCGCAGCAAGCTCTATCTGTGATTCGATTTCGCGCCGGATGTAATCCATGTTGAGATTTTTAAATCAAGACTTTAAATAACTCAAAACATTTCGACGGGATGGCGGCGAGAAACCGGACCCTGAACTCGGATGGCGGATCAATTATTGGGACGCTGCAACAAACAAGGTCTTGGCTCTTGCCGGCCGCTCTGAGCTGCGCGCCTGTCTCGATCTTATTTACCTTCACAAGCGGCGCTTGCATTTGGGCGCTTTGGTCTGGGCTGCTGTTGGAAAGGATCCGGGATTTACTCCGGAGTCATTGATCGACTGGATGTGTAGACATGCCGTTTTCCGCGCTGATGATTTATTGGCATTGGCGACAACAGAAGAGCTCGACCTCAAGCGCATCAAGAAAGATTGGCTCGAAGCTTCAGAGGCCGCGCTCGATCCGATTCGCCGTTTGCCGCTGGAGGAGGCCGGATGCTTCTACATCGGGGCCGCCGGCGATCCCGTCACCCCGGATCCGGAGTCGGTGGATTTTTCCTCGCTTGTGCGTCACGTCGGATCGATCAAGGGCGCAGTTCCAAAACTTATCCAATAATGCGCCCGAAGCACGGGGCTTCAGGGGCCTGAAAACCCGTCCATCATCAGGGAGCGGAGGGACTCGATGGTCGAGGCTTGGCCTGTGAACAGGTCCGCAGGGAATTGGCGATATTGCAGCATTGAATCGCGGATCTCTGATCCGAGATTGTTGTTGAAGCCGATGGCGGCGAGGTATTGAAGGCGGAGGTTCTTGTCGGTGTTGATTTCTGCGCCGGCGATCCACGGGCTGAGATCCTTGCCGCGCCCCGAATACGTCTGGAGCACATCGGGAATCGTCGAGTAGCCGACCTCGGCGAGCGACGCTCTAACGAGGGCGTAAGCGGGGCTGTCGATCTTCGCCTGCCACGCGTCCACGTCAATCGGCGTCTCCTGGAGCCGCCCGACGAGCACTACGTCATAGCCGCGGCCGTTGACATTGTCGTTCCTCCATATCGTTCCATTCGGAAAGACCTGTAAGAACGTCGCGATCTCGCTGCGCACAGCATCATAGGTGCTCTCATAGAGTGGGACCCATTGCGTGACAACGCCGCCCGGATGGAGGCGCGCCTTTACGTGCTCGAAGTACTCCTTCGTGTACAGCGTGGCCGCGCCCTTCACCCACGGGTGGATCGGGTCGGAGGTGATGAGGTCGAACTTATCGCGCGTCGTGAGCACGTAGTGGCGCGCGTCATCGACCACGATCCGCACCTTCGGGTCCGCGGCCACGCCGTAGTTCACGTCGCTGAAGTACCTCGAGACGACTTTCGGGATGAGCGGCTCCAGCTCGCAGATCACCATACGCTCCAACGTAGGATGAATGCTAACTGCGCCGGCGGTGACGCCCGCCCCGAAGCCGATCACCAGCGCGCTTTTGGGACTCTCGTGCATCAGCGCCGTGAGGTGGCCGAGGAGGCGCTGGAGGCGCATGTCCTGAGGTTCGGTGGAAGCCTCGACCTTGCCGCTCACGTGAAAATTGCGCCAGCCGTTGGCTTCCTTGGTGACGGCAATGGACGAGTTGACGCCCTCGCCCACGTAGAGCGCGTTCGGCTCGCCCTGCCACGGGAGCAAGCGGCCCCAGGCCACAAGTCCGGCCGGCGCCGGGCGGACGATCGCCGTCGCCCCCACCGCGCCGGCTAACGGCAAGACCAGCAAGAAGCCGCGTGCTTCGCCCGCGTCCCACGACCGTCGGAAGAACGGCGCAAGCACGATGGCCGCCGAGACCGCCGATAAGATGACAAGCAGGCGCTGCGCGCCGTGTGCGCCCATCAGAGGCGCGAACATGAGGCTTATGAGAAGCGCGCCGCCGATAGCGCCCATTGTGTTGGCGGCGTACACGCGTCCGACGGTAGCGCCGGCGTCGTCGCCGGGGCGCGCGGCCGCCGCAACCGCCAGTGGGAAACTGGCGCCCCAGAGCAGCGCGCCGGGAAGCATCGTAAACAGCGAACGCGCAAAGTCGAGCTGGAAGTTGAACCACGCGCTTGGCGCGAGCGACGGGTCGACGGGCCAGTAAGGGATCTGTTGCGCCGCCATCCACGCGCCGTAGGCGGTAGTGAACGCGAGAAGAAGCTGCACGCAGCCGAGAGCGGCCCGCGCATTGGCCGTGTTTCGAGCGATGGCCGAACCGATCGCGCTGCCGATGCCAAGACCGATCAGGAACACAGCGAGGATGACGGAGAATGCGTACGTCGTCGCGCCGAACAAAAGCGAGAGGAGGCGCGTCCACACGACCTCGGCCCCGAGCGCAGTAAAGCCCGAGAGGGCGATGGCGACGTAGACGCCGCGCGGCGCCCACGGCGTCGCGTCCTTGAAGACCGCTCCCGCTCGTTGCGCTCCGGCGTCGCTGCTTGCCGCATGCGGCGCGCGCTTCGAGAGTACGAATCCGGCGCTTGCGACGATGGCGTTGAGCGCGACCGCGGTCAGGGACGCGGTGGTGAGGTCGTACACGCGCAGCAAGTAGAATCCGGCGGCGAGACACCCGATCACTGCGCCGAATATGTTGCCGCCATAGAAAAACCCGAGCCAGGCGAATCCCGAGGGCGTCGCCTTCACGCAGCGCGAGATCGCGGGCAGCGTGGCGCCCATCAGCATCGTGGGCGGCAGAAGCAGAACGGCGCTCACGACGGCGCGGAGCACGATGCTCGTGGGTCCACCGCCGTCCACCGCCGTGTAGAGCCGGCCCACAAGCGGCATCAGCACGATGAGTAAGGCGCCCGCGACGCCGATCATTGCTTCCAGTTTCGCGTACACGCGCAGCGGATGCTCCGCGGGCGAGACATACCGCGGGAGCAAAAGCGATCCGGCGCACATCCCACCCATAAAGGTTCCCAGCAGCACCGCCAGCGAGATGGCCGACGCGCCGATGACAAGTTGCAAAACCTGGAACCAGACGATCTCGTAGATGAGCGCCGCGCACCCGGAGCCGATGAAGAGGAGCAGCATCACGGGGAGGCGGCTGGGAGAAGGGACGCCTCTATTCGGATTCATAGTGAAGGGCGTCAACATGCTTTGACGGGGATCCTGAGCTCCTCCGAAATTTGAAATTGGACGAATCCGCGCATCTCAAATCCGAAATCCGAGATTTCAGACTGGACTGGCGCAGCGACAGTCCAATCTGCAATTTTGGATTTCCGATTTGAGATGCACGGATTCGTCCAATTTCAGATTCCCCGCTGCCTGATTCCGACGGAACCTCCAGGGGGTCAAGGAGCGGAGATGCAATATAGGTACTGATATCCTCGAAGATAGATTTCCTTATCCACCAGCGCCGGCGACGCGTCAAAGCCGTCATCAAGCTTATTGACCGCGAGGGTCTCGAATGTTGCGCCGTGCCGCAGGACCACGGTGGCGCCGTCACGCCCTGGGACGTACACGCGGCCGGCTGCGCCGACCGGAGAAGCAAACACGTTGGGAACGGCGTCGAGGCGCTGGAGTTCGTAGTGCGGTTTGCCGGTCTTAGCGTCAAAGGCCGTCAGGATTCCCGAATTGCTCTTCAGCAGGTAGAGAATGCCGTCGTACAGCAGCGGCGACGGTACGTATGGCGTATCCCGGTTCAACGACCACACGATCGCGTCGGCGCCTGTGATATCGCCGCGAGCGCCGGCGAGACGAATGGCCTTGAGGTTATTTCCACGAAATCCGCTCGTGACAAAGACCATGCCGTCAGCGGCCACAGGAGAGGGAATGGCGTTCATGGTCGTGCCCTGGCTTTCCCACACGATTTTGCCGGTTTCGAGGTCGTAGCTTCGGATCCGGTTCATTCCATTCGCGACGACTTGCGGGCGGCCATCGACGTCCACGACGAGCGGCGTGGCCCATGTATGATCTCATCTCGATTCACGCGCCAGAGTTCATTTCCGGTCGTTGCATCGAGGCAGACGATGAAAGACTGACCCTGGTGGTCCCACACGATCACCAGCCGGTCGCCATAAAGCGCCGGCGTGCTGCCCTCGCCGAACTCCTGGCGCATGCGCTTGTCGCCGAGGTCTTTTTCCCAGAGGGGCTTGCCGTCCATGTCGTATACGTGCAGCCCTCTGGATTCGAAGAAGGCGAAAACCCGACGACCGTCGGTAATCGCAGAACTTGACGCCCAGGTTCCGTTGTCCACATGCGCTGCTTCGTGCGGAACTTCTTCCCGAGCCACGCGCTCCCAGACTACGCGTCCGCTGCCGCGGTCCAACGCCAGCGCCATGAAGCGATGCGCTACGCGCGGCCGCACGCCGCCGCGCGGCTCATGCGAGGCTCGCCCTTCCACGCCGACCGGCGCCGCGGTGAGAATGAAAACCTTATCGCCCCAGACCACGGGGGAAGCGGCGCCGCGGCCGGGAATTTCGACTTTCCATCGGATGTTTTTCGTCTCGCTCCATTCGATTGGCGGGTCCGCCGTCTTCGAAACCCCCGTCGCGTGCGGGCCGCGCCATTGCCCCCAGAAGCGTTCGGCGGGTGGAATCGACTGGCTTAAGGCGGGGGCGATGGGCAGCACAACTGCCAGGATTATTAAGAGCCTCATTCCGGCAACTCCTCGCGTTTAGGTTCCGGTAACCAGTACGATGCGACAAACCCGACAAGATACACCGCAAACCCAACGGCCGCGGACACAAAGGCGAGTTTTGTCGGAGCGTACGCCCGGTCGGTGGTGATCGCGAGGGTTGTCGTTATCCAGGCGAAGGAGGTTCCCAGTAGCCGTCCGCCGATGTTGGCGGCGAAGCTCTCACCGGTCCCGCGCAGATGAACCGGATACATGCGCGGGAGATAGTTGCCCCAGAAGCTGAACTGTCCGATCGTCAGCATGCCCACGAGAAACGCTCCCACATAAAGCCAATCGAGACTCGTTGTAGCGATTACCGCAAACACTATGGGCATGGCGACGATTCCCGGAATCTGGAAGACGCGAATCAGCGCCCGCTGGCTGACGAGGCGAACCACCAGTACGGCCAAAAGTAGGCGCCCGACGAGCCCCCCGATTTCCTGCGTTGTCTGAACGCTGGGCGCGGTCGCCTGTGCTTCCACGGGCGTCATGGCCCGCACCTCTGCAAGCCCGGGAACGATTTGCGGAAGTTGCTGAATGGCGCCGAACGCCGCGCCGTAGGACATTGCGACCATGATCGTGGTCACAATCGTCGTGCGCCGGTATTCCGGCGCTAACACGGCCGCAATGCTCGGCCGCTTCAAGGTTCCGGCAGCGCGCTTCTCGCGCCAGATCGGCGATTCCGGCAAGAATGGGCGGATGAAGATGAGCGGGATCGCCGGAATCACGCCCGACATCAGCGTGTATCGCCAGGCGGCGTGTGGATCTGCGATCTCAAGACCGAAGCCGCCGATTGCCGGCAGGCTCGCGGCATATGCAATGCAAAAGAAATTGGCGCCGCCAACCAGGATTCCGCCGAAGGAGGAACAGGCCTGCGTGTACCCGAGCACGCGTTCGCGCTGCTTTGGATCCGGGAACAGTTCCGCCAGCCATGCGACCGCCGCGACAAACTCCACGCAGACGCCGATAAAGACCAGGCACCGGAAGAAGAGCAGCATCTCCACGGAGGTTGCGAACCCCGACGCGAATGCGCTGAACGCATAGAGGAGGATGCTGTAGGTCAGCACGCGCCGCCGGCCAAACAGGTCGGTCAGGTATCCGCCAATCAATCCAAAAAAGCCCGCGCCGAACGCTGGGAGAAAGAAGAGCCATCGCGCCCATTCCTGAAACTCGGGGGATCCCGGGACCGCGCCGGTCAATTCGATCAGTGCAGGCCGGATGATCAACGGCAGCATCAGGATTTCATAGGTATCGAATGCGAATCCGATGACGGCAATAATGCAGATCAACCATTGCGTCGCCGTCAACTTCACCGCCGGGGCGGTCGGAGTCTGGACTTTGGTCATGACGCCTCGCTAACAAAACATGTGTTCAAGTGCGCCGCACATTATCGCACCCGACGGGGGATTACAACCCGTGTCCTTGCGCGGTCATAGAAGGCGTGAACAGATTGGCGCGACGCCTTCTGACCCCCTGCCGCCGAAGGCGGCAGGGGGTCAAACTCCGCTAAATCGGTTCACACTTTCATAGACCGCGCCTGCAGTTTTGGGACGACCTCCTGTAGACGCGGTCTATGACCGCGCAAGGCCGGCATCTGCTAGACTACTGCGTCATGCAGACGTCCAATCCATCGAGCTCAACAAGTGCAGCAAACCCAATTCAGACGGCCCGCGAAGCGCTCGACGCGTGGGTGCGGGAAGTGGTCAACTGGCATTTCGACCCGGCGACGGGATGTCCGTTCTGGCTCGACTTCGCAAAGAAGCTCGGCTGGGATCCGCGGAAGGAAATCCGTGGCTTTAGCGACCTCCGGCGATTCGGCGAATTCCAAGACGATTGGCTCCGGGGAGGGCCCGTCCAGCGCTGGATTCCCAAGGGCTTTGCCGGCCGCCCCGTGTTCACGTTCGAAACCGGCGGAACGACCGGCACGCCCAAGACTCGCATCAATATCGAAGACTTCCGCATCGACTACGAGCTGTTCAGCAAGACGCTGCCCGACGAATACTTTCCCAAAGGCGCCAACTGGCTCATGCTCGGGCCGTCGGGACCGCGCCGTCTGCGGCTGGGCGTCGAACATCTGACGCAGCATCGGGGCGGCATCTGCTTCTGCGTCGACCTGGATCCCCGGTGGGTCATCAAGCTCATCAAGAAGGGATGGACCGAGCATCTTCAAGCCTACAAAGACCACGTCATCGATCAGGCGATTACGATCCTTCAGGCCAATCACGACATCCGATGCATGTTCACCACGCCGAAGCTGCTGGAAGCGCTCGCGCTGCGACTGGAGTCGATGGGAACGACCATTCGCAAGGCCGGCATTACCGGAATCTTTTCCGGCGGCACGGAATTCACGCCGCAATGGAATCGGTTCGCGCAAGAAGAACTGCTGGACGGCGCGTACATGACGCCAACCTATGGAAACACGTTGATGGGCCTGGCCGCCAGCGCGCCGAGCGGTCCGTTCAACAATTACAAGATCGCCTACTACCCGCCGCAGCCGCGCGCCGTCATCGAGGTGGTGGATTTTGACGATCCGAACCGCGTCGTAGGCTATGGAGAAACGGGCCGCGTGAAACTCACGACGCTTACCAAGGAATTTTTCATGCCCGGCTTTCTCGAGCGCGACGAAGGCGAGCGCGAGCCGGCGTACGAGCGCTATCCGTGGGACGGCGTCAGCGGCGTCCGCCCCTATCGGGGCTTTGCCGCGACAACCACCGTGGGGGTGTACTGAGCATGATCCATCTTCCAGTACTGCGTTGGGGCGAACCGTATCAGAGCATGGAAGTCGACGAGGCCGTCCATTTCATTACCGGCGAACCGGTCGCGCGCATCAGCCGGGCCAACGGAGGCCTCATCCAGCGCGACATGAGGAAGGCGCAACGCGCGCGCGACGCATTGACGGCGATTCCAATCGACGACTTGATTGCGCGCGTCGGCCGGGCGGGCGAATTGTACATGAACGGAACCGTTCCTATGGGCGACGGCGCGCAAACCGCTGACGAGTTTGTCCGCGCGCAGTCCGCGACCACCGGGCTTCCCGAAAACATGTGCCGCGCGAACATGAAGAAAAACCGCTTCGTGTTGTCGGAAATGCGGAACATCCTCGCGTCGCTCACACGCGGGCTGGACCTCAATGTTCTGTCGCGGGGCTTCGGCGAGGAGCGCGGCGTTCCGATCAGCTTTCAGGCGCAGAGCCCCGTTCTGGGACTCGTGCTGCCGTCGAATTCGCCCGGAGTCCACACGCTGTGGCTGACGATCATCCCAATGCAGATCGGACTGGTGCTCAAACCCGGGCCCCAGGAGCCATGGACTCCTTACCGGATGGCCGGCGCATTCTTCGAAGCGGGGATACCCCGCGAGGCTATTTCAATTTATCCGGGAGAAGGCGACGTGGGCGCCGCGGTGCTGGACAGCTGCAGTCGCAGTCTGATCTTCGGAGGCACGGCGACCGTCGATCGGTATCGCGGCAATCCGCGCGTCCAAGCGCATGGACCTGGATTTTCCAAGATTCTTTTGGGCGATGATCAGGTCGATGACTGGGAAAAACACCTCGACCTGATGGTCGAAAGCGTTGCGATCAATAGCGGACGCAGTTGCATCAACTGCTCGGGAATATGGGCCAGCCGCCATACGCGCGAAATCGCCGACGCTCTCGCGAAACGTCTGGCGGCCATCCGCATTCTGCCGCCGGACCACCCGGAAGCCGCGCTTGCAGCCTTCACCACGCCCGGCGTCGGTGAAGTCATTTCGCGGTCCATCGATGCGGATTTGCAGGCGCCGGGAGTCACGGACGTGACCGCGAAGTATCGCGACGGCGCCCGCCTCGTCAAGCAAGGCCGGGCCGAGTATCTCCTTCCGACCGTCATACACTGCGAGTCACCTGACGCTGCCATCGCCAAAAAGGAGTACATGTTTCCTTTTGTAACGGTAGTGGAATGCCCAGAGGCGAAGATGATCGAGTCGGTGGGTCCGACGCTCGTGTGCTCGGCCATCACGAACAACGAGGCCTTTCGAAAACGCTTGATCGACGCCGTCCACATCGATCGCTTGAATCTTGGGCCTGTGCCCACCACCCGGCTCAACTGGATGCAGCCGCACGAAGGGAACATTGTCGAGTTCCTGTTTCGCGCGCGCGCGTTCCAGACTGCATGAAAATTCTCTCCATCACGGCCGGCGCCGCCGGAATGTACTGCGGAAGCTGTGCGCGCGACAACGCGCTGGCGGCCGAACTGATCGCGCGCGGCCACGACGTGACGCTCGTTCCGGTCTACACGCCCACGCGGACCGATGAACCCAACATGAGCCGCAACCGCGTGCTATTCGGCGGCGTCAGCGTATATCTGCAGCAATACATTCCGCTCTTCCGCAAGACGCCGCGATTTCTCGACCGGCTTTGGGACTCGCCGCGCCTGATCGGCGCCGTAGCGGGACGCGCGGTTTCGAATGATCCTCGGATGCTGGGCGACCTGACGATCTCAATGCTCGAAGGAGAAAGCGGCGTGCTCCGGAAGGAATTCGAGAAGCTGCTGGATTGGACAAGCCGCGAGCCGCCGCCGGACGTTATCAATCTGCCCAATTCGCTCCTGATTGCGCTGGCCGAGCCGCTCCGCAGCGCCCTGAAACGGCCGATTTGCTGCACGCTGCAGGGCGAGGAGCTGTTCATCAACGGCCTGGCGCCGCCGTACCGGGACCAGGCGCTCGGCCTCATCCGCAGCCGAATCGGAACCGTCGACCGCTTTGTCGCGGTCAGCCGTTTTTCGGCGAGCTTCATGTCGAGCTTCTTGAATATTCCGGAGGACAGGATTTCCATCGCCCCGCTCGGAATCAACTTGAAGGGCTACACCGTCCGCGCCCGCGAAACGCTCAGCCAGGAATTCCGCATCGGCTACTTCGCGAGAGTCGCTCCGGAAAAGGGCCTGCATGTTCTGGCTCGCGCGTACGCGCTCTTCCGCGATCGAACCGGATCGGTTCCGGCGCGCCTGGAAGCAGCGGGCTACGCATCGGCGGCGCATCAGTCGTATCTGAAGGAAGTGCGGAGCATGCTGGACAAAACAGGCCGCGGCGGCGAATTTGCCTATCGCGGCGTTCTCGACCGGGAAGGAAAGATCGAGTTCTTGAGAAGCCTGGACGTGTTGAGCGTGCCCGCGACCTATGACGAGCCAAAAGGAATGTTCCTGCTTGAAGCGATGGCGTGCGGCGTTCCGGTGGTTCAGCCGAGGCGCGGCGCGTTCATCGAGATCATTGGAAAGACCGGCGGTGGAATCTTGACCGCGCCCGACGATCCGGAGGCGCTGGCAGAGAGCTTGTATGCGCTCTGGAGCGATCGCGCGAGACTGAGGGCGCTGGCGCAAAACGCCTTCGACGGGGTCCGAGCCTACTATTCCATTGCGCGGGCCGCGGATCGCCTGCTCGAGATTTACGAAGCCGTGGCCGAACAGCGGACGCCGGTCGCCAGCGGGTAGCCTCACGTGCTGCAGGTTTCCAACGTCTCCAAACACTACCCCACGCCGCGTGGTCCGCTGACGGTATTATCCGGCGTGAACTTCACGCTGGCGCCGGGCGAGGCCGCCGCTGTCACAGGGCCGTCGGGCAGCGGTAAGAGTTCGCTTCTCTACATCCTCGGGGGGCTGGAGCCGCCTTCCGAAGGCGTGGTCTCTCTCGGCGGCGCCGATCTGTACGCCCTTCGCCCATCTGACCTGGCGGACTTCCGCAACAGCAGAATCGGATTTGTCTTTCAGGATCATTGCCTGCTGCCGCAGTGCTCGGTCCTCGAGAATGTGCTGATCCCAACACTGGTTGCGCCGCGCGAAAAGCGGCGGAATGACGTCAGGGCGCTCGCGCATTCTCTGATCGAACAGGTGGGACTCGCCGACCGCATCAGCCACCGGCCCGGCGAGTTGTCGGGCGGCGAGAAGCAGCGCGTGGCGATAGCGCGCGCCCTTATCCGGCAGCCGCAATTGATTCTGTGCGACGAGCCGACAGGCAATCTGGATCCTGCTTCGGCGGACACGATCGCGAAGCTCCTCATCGATCTTCATGTGCGGCTCAAGAACATCTTGATAGTGGTGACGCACAGCGCCCGGCTGGCTTCCCAGTTTCCGATTCGATTCGAGCTTGCAGACCGCCGGCTCGTCCGAACCGGCGGGGCTTCTACTGGAACTGCTTCGTAAGGGGAGCAAACGCTTCGCAAGCGGGTCAAACTCCGCTCACTTCCAAAACCTTGCAATGTTGAGAACGAATCCCTTGAGCAGGGGCTCGCCGGATACTGTGGAGGGGTTGTCGAGACATTCCACTGCGGCTTCCGGCCGATACACGTAGAACTTCTTCTCCACGGGATCAATCAACCATCCAAGTTGAGCCCCGTTTTCAATGTACTCCTGCATCTTGTCCTTTAACGCAGCCAATGAATCGGAAGGGGATCGCAACTCGACGACGAAGTCAGGACAGAGCGGCGGAAATTTCCGGCGCTGTTCCTCGGTCAGAGCTTCCCAACGCGACAGGCGCACCCACGCCAGATCGGGCGAGCGCTCGGCCCCATTGGGCAAGACGAAGCCAGTGGAGGAATCGAATCCCTTGCCTGTACCATCGACCCGAACCCAATTTCCAAAATCCACCAACAAATCGAAGTTGAGGCCTCCTGTCTCTCCGCTGGTTGGGGGCATGATGATGATGTCTCCGCTGCTTGTGCGTTCGATTCTCCATTCGCGGTTGGCCTGGCAGAACTCGAAGAAATCGTCGTCGGTGAGTTTCTTGAGCACAGGTTCGAAGTGGATCACGAAAGGATCGGTTTCAGTTGGACGAAGTGCGGAAGCCATACCTGCTCAGATTGTACGCTGACTGTTCCCGGACGTTCCTTCCGGCTCGGCGGCGTTCACTTTACCGGCTGCTGCTGTTGGGAATAATTGATGAAGCCCTGTTCCTTGCAGTTGTCCTTCGTGTACGGCGCGTCCGCGGGCTGGACTACATCTGAGCCGGTATATTGGCCCTTCAGGTAAACGGGGTCTTCGGCGACGTACGACCGGGTCAGGTTCATTGTCTTAGGATCGAGCGAGAAGCGCTCGACCACGTGCAGCTTCTCGCTGTGTCGGACGGGCGCCGCCAGAACGCCGGGCAGAAATCCAATCGTGTCGACGACCAGGACGTCGCCCTCCCATCGGCCGATGGAATGGCCGGCGCGGCTGGGCTTGATGTTTGGCGGGTGCGTCTTCATGTTCATGTGGATCGTTCGGCGGAGTCCCATCTGACCGTACTCCAGCACAATGGAGTCGCGGTTTTGAGTGATCCGGTTCACCGGGCCGTCGAACGTCCAGTCGAAGAGGATGCTGGTTGTTTCGCATCGGAATCGCGGATTGTCTTGCTGCGTGAATGCGGCGGCTTCCTTCTCGCCGCGTTCCGTCAGTTCCGTTCCGCCGTAAAGCCGCGGTCCGGTAGCTCCCGCGCCGCGCGCGCCGCCACGCGCGGCGGCGCCGGCGGCCCGCTGGCCTTGCCCCCGCTGGTTGATCTGACCGAGTTGACTGAGCGGAACCAGACCGCCGCCGACGCCGCGGGGATCCACCATGACGCGCTGTTCGCTCGCCCAATCGCCTGCGATGTTGGGTTCTCCAGTCGGCCGGCGCGCTTCCCGCTTGACGTTGGGGGCGGTCAGCGGGCCGCGCACCTCCTGGACGCGGCCTTCCGGCGTCTTGACGTACTGGCCGTACCGGTCCATGCGATTTCCGTTTTCAAACACGATGGTTTGCAGATAGCAGGAATTGGGATCGGCCCGGTCGGGGGACGCCTCAACGGTCATTCGCTGGTTCGGCCGGAACAGATCTTCCGTCCAGCCCGAACGTCGCAACACATGTGCAGACCTCATTTCGCAGCGATGCCGCTCGACCTTGCCGTCCTTGTTGGTAACTTCGAAGTACAGCCAGGAGTGTGGATTGATAAGCTCCACGCGCATCAGGCGCGCGCCGGTGAACGTGACGGACTTGTTCAGCTCGAAGGTTCCGGGCCCATGGTGGGCGATCAGCGCCCCCGCAAGCGAGAGACCGGCGAGTGCGATCGAGGGAATCATGGCGCTTCTGGCGAAACGCCCTTTTGAGCCATCAAGGATTCAAGCAGGGCGACGGTCTTCGGAAAGCGTGTTTCGCCGCGCTGTGCGCCGGGGCCTCCGCCTGCGCCGCGCGCCAGATCGAGCGGGGTTCTGCCGTTGGCGTCCTTGGCCGTGAGGTCTGCGCCGTTCGCTGCGAGAAATTCCACGAAAGCGTCGAAGCCTCTTTCCGCCGCGCCATGCAAGGCCGTTTGGTGCGGCACGGCAAAGGCGCTTGGGACCTGACTGGCGCGCGCCCGTCCTGGATTCGCAGCGCGCTGGGAAGCCGTTTCGGCCGGCGGTCGCCGGGCTTCGGTGACCATCCGCGCATTGACGTCGGCGCCGGCGTCGATCAGCAGTCGCATCGTCGCCAGTACGCCTTCGTCCGTGCGGTTGCGTCCGCGCGTGACCCGCGTTCCAAACTCCACTCCGGCTGCGGCCATCAACGGCGTGACGCCTTCCTTGCTGGGCAGATCGACCAGAGCGCCGTGGTCGAGCAGAAGCTTGACGAATTCCGCGTCTCCTGCCCGCGCCGCGCGCAGCAGAGCGGTCGCGCCCTGAGCGAGGATCGTGTCGCCGCCGCGGTCTTGGGGCACGTCGCGGTAGGGCGGGCGGCGCTTCAGTTGAATGTTCGGATTGGCGCCGGCTTTGAGCAGCATTCGCCCGACATCGAGCGCCGTGACCGAATCTTCGCTCGGAAGGACGGCCATGGCGCCGTTGCCCTTGACCGGCAACGTGCTGACATCGGCGGCCATGTAAAGGGGAGAACGGCCGAAGAGATCCCATTTATCAACGTCGGCGCCGGCTTCGATCATGTAGGCGGCGAAGTCGAAATGCAGATTCAGCAGCGCCATGTTCAGCGGCGTCACGCCATCGGGATCTGCAAGATCGGGATCGGCGCCCGCTGCGATCAGATGCCGGGCGCATTCGACGCAGCCTTCGCGCGCGGCGTACAGCAAGGCGGTGAAGCCGCCCTTGTTCATATCCTTGGGGCGCGGCTCGGAAATGACCTTGCGTTCCCATTGGCGGATGACGCCGCGCGCATTGAGGTCGGCGCCTCGCGAGGCGAGAAATTTGACCATCTCCGCCTGACTCTGCGCGGCCGCCCACATCAAAGCGGACTGACCGCCCCAATCTTCTTTTGCGTTCACGTCCGCGCCGGCGTCGAGCAAGCGCCGGGCCGCTTCGACACTCCCGCTGCGCGCCGCGGCCATTAACGGAGTTTCGCCTTCCGGATTCTTGGTGTTGGGATCGGCGCCGGCCTTGAGCAGAGCGTCGATGACGGGCGCCGAACCGATGATGGCCGCTTCCGTCAGCGCGGACGTCCCGAATTGATTCTTCAATTTCACGTCGGCGCCGGCTTTGATCAGCGCGCGGACCAGCTCCAGGTCGTCGTGATAGGCCGCCCACATGACCGCGGTCGTCCCGTCTGGTCCCGGAATGTTCGGGTCGGCGCCTTGCGACAGCATACGCAGGACGGCCGCGCGATCGCCGGACTCCGCGGCTTCTACCAGCTTCGTGTCGGCGGCCGCGGCGATCGAAGTTGCGGTGAAGCAAACCATCGCGGCTGCGACGAACCAGCGTGTTCGAGGAGCGTTCATGTCAGACCTCCGAAAGGACTCCACCGCTGTCGCCAATCTTTTCCACCGGGATGTTGTTACGGTCGAACAACGTCAGCAGCAGATCGGAAAAGCGTGAGTCCTGCGGGTACCTCAGATGCTGGCCGCCCTTAATGCGTCCGTGCGCATGACCGAGCACGGCGTTTGGCAGCGGGTCGTTGTTGTGCCGGTCGCTGTTGCTCATGTTGCTGCCGAACAGGATGGTGGAGTGGTCGAGCACGGTCCCATCGGCTTCCTGAGCCTTGGACAGCCGTTCGACGAACTTTGCAAACACCTCCGTGTGGTATTTCTGAATCTGCGCCAGCCTGTCGAGTTTTTGCGGATTGTTCCCGTGATGCGAGAGAGGATGAAACGCTTCGGCGATGCCGAGGTTTGTATAGGTCCGCATGCTCGCCTCGCGATCCATTGAGAATGTAATGACCCGCGTGATGTCCGCCTGGAATGCGAGCGCCATGAGGTCGAACATCAGCTTGAAGTGCTCGGTGATGTCGTTCGGCGTGCCGACCGGCGCATCCGGGATGTCCAACCTGCTGGAGTCCTGCTGCGCGGCCATCTCCACGCGGCGCTCGATCTCGCGAACGGAGTCCAGGTAGTCGCTCACGATGATCCGGTCGCGAACTCCCAGGCTGGATTGCAGGCGCGCGGCCTGTTCCTTGACGCGGTCGAGGATGCTGCCGGTTTCGGCGAGAATCGCAGCACGCTCCTTATCCGTGTCGCCGTGGCCGAACAGTTTTTGAAACACGGCCCGAGGATTTCCTTCCTGCGGCAGCGACTGCTTCGGCGTCCGCCATGCCACGCGCGCCCCGACTTGCGCCGTGGTGAGCTCGAGCGATGGCAGCCGAGCGTCCTTGCCGATGTGCCGCGCCGCCAACTGGTCGGCGCTGACGCCGGAGTCCGGACCGGCGACGCCGAAGTCCCATGGTTTGACGCACGTCAGCCACGTGGGTTCGATATAGCCGTGAGGCTCGGGCGTTTCAGCGGGCTTGTTGCGCAATCCCGAGACAATGGTCAGATGCTGGCGGAATGGCGCCAAAGGCTCGAGAATCGGCGACATTTCATAGTCGGGCCCATCCTGCTTGGGGGACCAGCGATCCATGACCGCGCCATGCGGAAAGCCGACAAAGGCCAGCCGCTTCGGCGTCGAGCCCGCCGCCGTTTGGGCAAATGCCGTTGCGGCCGGACTCATCGCATCCAGGAGCGGGAGCGCGATGGTCGCGCCGACGCCCCTTAACACCGTGCGTCGTGAAATGTGTTTCTTTGTGATGTACATGGACGCCTCCGCTAAATGAAAACGTTTTGATTGCCTGATTCCCTCATAATCCGCCCGCGACCGTCGCCGAGGCCGGTTTTGGAATCCGTCGCATCCGGAACTGTTCGCTCCGAACGACCGCCTGAACCAACGATGAAAACCTGTAGTCGCGCCGCGCCGACTCCCGCACGATCCGGCGCACCGTGGGCATGTCGTAGTATTCCAGCTTGGCGCCGGTTGCGTACATTAAAAGCCCTTGGACAAACGTCTGTACAAATTGTTCGGGCCGCCGCAGCAGCGCCTTGCGCAGATCATCGGGTCCGTTGACCACCGTGCCGTCGGGCAACTCGCCCGCAGCGTCGATCACCTCGCCAGCAAAGCGATCGCGGTCTCTCCATCTTGCGGTGGCGTCGAAGTTCTCGAGAGCGAACCCGAGCGGATCCATGACGGCGTGGCATGAATAGCACGCCGGCTTCGATCGATGCTTCGCGATCATCTCGCGGACCGTGAGCGCTTTCGTCGTGCCGATGTCGTTGTCGTTCAGATTTTCGACGTTGGGCGGCGGCGTCGCCGGCGGCACGCCCTGAATATGTTTCAGAATGAATGCGCCCCGCAGAACCGGCGAGGTTCGGTTCGGGTAGGCGGCGGCCATCAGAACTGCGCCCTTGCCGAGAAGTCCCCAACGCGCGGATTGCGCGAGCTCGACCCGCCGAAACCGGTCGCCTTTGACGTTCGTGATCCCGTAATGAAGCGCGATGCGCTCGTTGAGATACGTATGGCTGGCTCTCAGCAGGTCGACGACGCTGCGGTCTTCCCTGAAGATGCTGTCGGCGAACAACGTGAGTTCGGTTCGGAAATCGTCGCGCGGATCGCTGCGGCCGGATGCATAAGGGAAGATGCTCGAGTCCGGAACGACCTCATCCAGGCGCTTCATATCGAGCCATTGATGTACGAAATTGCTGGCCAGCGTGATCGAGCGCGGGTCAGCGAGCATGCGCCGGACTTGCGTTTCAAGCGTTCCGTCATCGCTGAGTTTGCCTTTGACGGCGAGTTCCACCAGCTCTTCATCGGGAACCGTGTTCCAGAGAAAGAAAGACAGCTTCGACGCGAGCTCGAGGTCGTTGATTGCGTACACGTCTCCAGGACGCAACCCCTCCGGAACGCGCTCGCCCCGATACAAGAAAAACGGACTCGCAAGAATGCCTGTAATGGCGCTGCGGACGCCGCCTTCAAAGCCGCCCTCTTTCACGCCGTCTTCGTAGTACTGGAAAAGCTCTGCGAGGTCTTCGCCGGAAACGGGCCGCCGATACGCGCGTGAGGCGAGAGAGCGGATGATTTTTTCGGCGCAGGACTTCGGTTCATCGCCCTTATCTGGGTGGCAGATGAAGATGCGTTCCCGGCTCCGCGTCGGACTCACGCCTTTCGGATTAAATGGACCGAGCAGTTGGAAAGAGCTCACCCGATACATGCGATCCTGGCCGCCGCCGGGAGTGAACATCTGCAACTGATCGTCGGACTCGGCGAAGGTTCGGCGCTTGAACGCGACGCCGATCTTGTGTGGGCCGGCTGTGGCGTAGAAGCGGATGTTCTTCAGGCGGGCGTTGACCTTGTCGAGCGCGCCGTTGAACACCTGATCGTAGAGCTTCATATCCTCTTCACCGCCGATCACAGTCTCGTAAACCAGCTTGTTGTCGAGCGTGACAACCAGCGTGTTTTCGAATTCCATGCCGTTGCCCCAGATATGCGTGGCCATATCGGCGACATTGATAACGTACTCGCCGTCGGCTGGAAGATCGACTTTGCCGAGGATGCCGCCGCGGGTGCCGAGCGGAAGACCCGGAACGTGGCTGGTTTGCGCACCGGTCTCCGCGCGGAAGGTCCAGCCTGAGGGCCTGGCGTCGGGCCGGCCCACGGCCTGGACGGCGACGGAACGCGCCGCAATCACGTATTGCTCGATAAAGGAAGGTGAAACCTGCAACGCCGCGGCGATGTTGTCGAAGCCTTCGGCGGAGTCGTCTTCGGGCAGGAGTTGGGCCGCGTCAATTTCAACTGCGAGCAGATCGCGAACTGCGTTCGCATATTCCTTGCGGTTGAGCCGGTGGAGCACGACCTGATCCCGGATGTGCTCCCGGCCGGCGGCGCGGTCGAGGGAATTTTCAAGCCAGGCGACCAGCGAATCGATGGCCGCAGGGTCCGGCTGCCGCGCGCCGGGCGGAGGCATCACCCGTCCGCGCAGCTTGCGGACGGCCTTTTCGAAGAGCTCGGCATGCCGGCCGATCGCATCCGGCGTGAGTCCTTCAAAGCTGACGCCGGCGGCCTTGGCGCGATCATTGTGACAGCCCGTGCAATATTCCTTAATGACGGCCAACTGCGGAGCCCCGGAAGCTTGGGCTTGCGCTCCAGGCGCCGTCGGCGCCGCCGGAGCCGCAGTGAATACGCCGGCCGGCGAGGCGCCCAGCACGAGGGTTAAAGCGATAAGAGCGAGGAGGATGATGGGATTTTTCGTCATAAGCATCAAGCGTCTGGCGATAAATACGCCCACAGGCTTTCGAATGCGCGGCGCACAAACTCATCGGGATTTCCCATGCGCGCGTCGAATTCCTTTGTCGGCCGCGCAGCCACGGCTTCGCTGGGCCCGCGCCCGCTGTTTAGCAGCTTGGTCAGACGGTCGTAGATCACGCCGTACATTTCGGACTGCGTCTCCAAATCAGACCGCCGCAATACAGGGCCGCGCGCCGGCGCGATGCGCGTCTCCGCGTCGGTGAGAGTGAGCAGGCGTTGCAGCCCTCCGACCATGCCGCCGATCCAGCCTCCCGTCCACCAATCGACCACCGGCCAACCCTCGCCGCACACGGCGTCTCCGACGGCCAGCACGTTTTCGTTTGGAAAGTGCACGTAGAGGTCGCCGTCAGTGTGGGCGGCGTCCGGTATATATCCGTAGCGAACGCCCGAATCCAGCTTGCCGGTCGTGTAGAAAGTCTTGTTGGGCTGCGCGATCTTGGGCAGGCGTTTGAATCGGCGGCCGTCCCACGGCCAGGTGACGTCGGTCGTGAGCCATAGGCGCGTGTTTTCATGCGCGATAATCGTCGCGCCGGCCTTCCCCAGCAATTCGTTGGAGCCGGTCTGTTCAGGATGCCAGTGCGTGTTGAAGATCGTGCGCACGGGGCCGCCGCCCGGCAGGGCCGCGACGGCTTTCGTCAAAGCGTTGGAGGCGCCGGCGGATCCTCCATCAACAAGCAGGACGCCATCGGATCCGGTCTGCGCGACAACGTTGGCTTCTCCAGGGACTTGCACAATGAACAGACGGTCGCCCAACGGCTGTACGGCGACGCCTTGGGACGCCCCTTGGGTGGACGCCGCCAAGCCGAAAACGGGTCGCAGAAAGACTCCCGCAGCGCCGCCAATCGCGGTCTTTAAAACGTGTCTCCGTGTTGGACGTCCCCCGGCCTGATCCACGTTGGTTTTCTCGATAGAAGGATTCACTCCGGAAACGGTGCTGTCAATCAAATTCTGGGGCTGTGCAAGTAGCATGATCTGTCCGCCTTAATTCGCACATGAGAATGTCCGCTCTTGGGCGCGGTTTGCGGCGCGTCGGCGTCCTCTTTGCGGGCTGGCGCCATTTACGATTTGCGCTAGTTCCTTTCGGGTAATCTAACTATATGATGTCCAAGCATGCCCACAGCATTACGCGTCGACCCTTATCGCTTCTATTTCTATTCTTACGACTGCGGTGAACCACGGCACATGCACGCCGGCCGTGAGAATCGAAGTGCAAAGTTTTGGCTTGACCTGATGTGCTGTTAGAGGCCAACCACGGCTATGGGCGCAAAGAATTGCGTGATATCGAGCGCATTATGCGTGAGAATTTGGAGAGCTTGAGAAATGAATGGGACGAGTTCTGCCGGGATTATGCTCCACCGAGCTAGGATCACCGGCGTCGGCGTTTCAGATGACACTCTGTCGATTGACCTCGAGGACGGTCGTACGATTTCAGTCCCCATCGGGTGGTATCTACGGTTGGCGCACGGCACGCCTGCCGAACGCGCCAACTTTCAAATCAGCGGGGCAGGATATGGCGTTTATTGGCCCGACCTCGACGAGGACATTGGAGTGGAAGGCTTGATGCTCGGGAAACGATCGACGGAGAGCGCTGCATCCTTCGCAAAGTGGCTGAAGAATCGTCCAACTTGACTGCCAAACCACTCGTCTGAGCGCCGCGTTGGATCCCTGCGACGGGCGAACCCTCACGCCGTCTGAAGCGGCCATGATTGGATGCTCCCGGCGTTGTGAGGGGCGCTGGGTTCCACTCCCATCCACTTCACGGCGGTTTCGAAATCGGCGATCACGTCTCTCTGTGTTTCGTTGAGCGTGGCGGGATCGAGCGCTTCCGGGGAGAGATGTCCCATCTCATGCAAAAAAGTGCTGAGGCCGGCTTTTTCCAGAAGTCCGATTTCAACCGAGCGGTTCGGGCCGAAGCGGATGTAGCCGCGGCGGTCTTCTACCCCTTCTTCGGGGAACTCGGGAAACGCTTGCTGAAGTAGTCCCGGCCGTACCGGACCGCCGTCAAAGTGAGCAACCGCAGACTCGCTTCAATGGGGCCGCGGGCGCGCGCCCGCGGAATCGGGTCATACTTCCACGGTCCGACAATTCGCGGACTTGCTTCAATGGGGCCGCGGGCGCGCGCCCGCGGAATCCTGACAGCACTGTGTTCTCCGGCCTCGGCTTGGCCGCTTCAATGGGGCCGCGGGCGCGCGCCCGCGGAATCACCGGAGTGCCGCCTTGCCAGCCGCTCTTATCGATCGCTTCAATGGGGCCGCGGGCGCGCGCCCGCGGAATCTGAGTACGCCACGCTCGAAGGTTACGAGACAGCCGACGCTTCAATGGGGCCGCGGGCGCGCGCCCGCGGAATCGGTTCCGGAACGATTGGCAATGGCGGATTGCCGTGGAACCTGGCTTCAATGGGGCCGCGGGCGCGCGCCCGCGGAATCATGGACCGCCACGGCGTCTGCGACAAGGCCGGGTCGGCTTCAATGGGGCCGCGGGCGCGCGCCCGCGGAATCCCCCAATTCCCTTCACGGGCGCGAGCGCTCCTTCCTTGGCTTCAATGGGGCCGCGGGCGCGCGCCCGCGGAATCTCCTTGCCAATCCGGCGCTGTGGGATAACCTCAGCAAGCTTCAATGGGGCCGCGGGCGCGCGCCCGCGGAATCGCCGGTCCGCCTGCACATGGACGTGCTCGGGATCACGCTTCAATGGGGCCGCGGGCGCGCGCCCGCGGAATCCGGGCAGAACACTAGAAATTTGAACAAGACAACTTCGCTTCAATGGGGCCGCGGGCGCGCGCCCGCGGAATCTCCTTCTACCTCGAACAACTCGGGCAGCCCGGAGGGGGCTTCAATGGGGCCGCGGGCGCGCGCCCGCGGAATCGTGTGGTGGCCCGCGCGAACGAGGAGATGGCCGAGCTTCGCTTCAATGGGGCCGCGGGCGCGCGCCCGCGGAATCATTCGATATACGACCGGCCAGATTGGAAGAAAGCGCGCTTCAATGGGGCCGCGGGCGCGCGCCCGCGGAATCTCGAACGGGGGATGCGTCAAGACTCGCGGAGTTCCTCGCTTCAATGGGGCCGCGGGCGCGCGCCCGCGGAATCCTACCAAGCTCGCCTGCCAACGTCCCGTCACGCGCTGCTTCAATGGGGCCGCGGGCGCGCGCCCGCGGAATCGCGCCTTGCACGCGACGATGAAGCCCGATGCGTGGCTTCAATGGGGCCGCGGGCGCGCGCCCGCGGAATCGAGTTTGAGACCGTCCCATATTCCTTGAGCGGCATAGCTTCAATGGGGCCGCGGGCGCGCGCCCGCGGAATCCACTGTAGCTGGCGTCTCTTCCACCGCCGCCGGCGTCAGCTTCAATGGGGCCGCGGGCGCGCGCCCGCGGAATCGAACATCGCGGATGAAAACCTCCAGCGGAGGTTAGAGGCTTCAATGGGGCCGCGGGCGCGCGCCCGCGGAATCGCGAGGAACTGCAGCTTCTCCTTCTCCGATAGCGACCTGCTTCAATGGGGCCGCGGGCGCGCGCCCGCGGAATCGATCCTGAACGCTTCGACAGTGAGCAATTATTGTCTCGCTTCAATGGGGCCGCGGGCGCGCGCCCGCGGAATCGACACAAGGGGCGGGCAGTCGTGGGGCATGTATGTGCTTCAATGGGGCCGCGGGCGCGCGCCCGCGGAATCAGACCGTCCAAGGGCTTCGAGGCCGGCAACAATCTGCTTCAATGGGGCCGCGGGCGCGCGCCCGCGGAATCAAAGCTGGCGATTTTAAGAAAGCGCAAGGACGACTGGCTTCAATGGGGCCGCGGGCGCGCGCCCGCGGAATCTGGGATCGTGCTGCTGGGCGTGAACGGTTTCTATCCGCTTCAATGGGGCCGCGGGCGCGCGCCCGCGGAATCCGGAGACGATGCCGCACTCGGGATACGCGGTGATTTGGCTTCAATGGGGCCGCGGGCGCGCGCCCGCGGAATCTCAAACAACCTTCGAAATTGGCGAAACTGGGACAACGCTTCAATGGGGCCGCGGGCGCGCGCCCGCGGAATCGGCAATGGAGGAGTCTTATCAGAACGCAGTAAAAGAGCTTCAATGGGGCCGCGGGCGCGCGCCCGCGGAATCGGCAATGGAGGAGTCTTATCAGAACGCAGTAAAAGAGCTTCAATGGGGCCGCGGGCGCGCGCCCGCGGAATCAGCGCGATAGCGATTAATCCGGGTCAAGAAATCTTTAGGCTTCAATGGGGCCGCGGGCGCGCGCCCGCGGAATCGTGTCCAGACTCGCGTCTTCGCCTTCGCACAGATAGGCTTCAATGGGGCCGCGGGCGCGCGCCCGCGGAATCTCACCGATGTGAGTAGAGAGGTTCAATCGGAAGGATGGCTTCAATGGGGCCGCGGGCGCGCGCCCGCGGAATCTGTTCGACAGCCGCTCTTCATAGGGGTCCATTACCGAGCTTCAATGGGGCCGCGGGCGCGCGCCCGCGGAATCGAGCCATTCCGGAGTCATGAGGATCACCTTGCCAGTCAGCTTCAATGGGGCCGCGGGCGCGCGCCCGCGGAATCACGAAAGAATGGGATGTTGGGCGGCATCAAGGCCAGGCTTCAATGGGGCCGCGGGCGCGCGCCCGCGGAATCTCGTCCGCAGATATCGAAATGCCCTGGTCGAGCAAGCTTCAATGGGGCCGCGGGCGCGCGCCCGCGGAATCTTGCGGGATATTCGGTGCGTCACTTCCGGCGCGTCATGGAGCTTCAATGGGGCCGCGGGCGCGCGCCCGCGGAATCGACGCTGCCTCTCAGCGCCGTCTACTCGATGGCTCTGCTTCAATGGGGCCGCGGGCGCGCGCCCGCGGAATCTCTACCTATCGCTATCACGTGACCGCGATATCGACAGCTTCAATGGGGCCGCGGGCGCGCGCCCGCGGAATCGTCCGTTGTGGACGACGACGGCAATCGCGTCTTCAATGCTTCAATGGGGCCGCGGGCGCGCGCCCGCGGAATCGCGCAAGCTGGCGCAAGCTGGCGTAGCTTCAATGGGGCCGCGGGCGCGCGCCCGCGGAATCTAGCTTCTACCATCAAAAGAAAGGCATCCATGAATTTCGCTTCAATGGGGCCGCGGGCGCGCGCCCGCGGAATCGAGCTCCGTCATTACCAACGTATCGAGGCCGGGGAGGCTTCAATGGGGCCGCGGGCGCGCGCCCGCGGAATCCGCCTCGTTGCCAACGCGCCGACTACCGTATCCACGGCTTCAATGGGGCCGCGGGCGCGCGCCCGCGGAATCTAGCTTCTACCATCAAAAGAAAGGCATCCATGAATTTCGCTTCAATGGGGCCGCGGGCGCGCGCCCGCGGAATCGCCGCGCTGGCTCGGAACAACGCCGGCGAAATCCTCGCTTCAATGGGGCCGCGGGCGCGCGCCCGCGGAATCGCCCCCCTGCTGGTAGTCGCCCTGCGCGACGACGCCGCTTCAATGGGGCCGCGGGCGCGCGCCCGCGGAATCGAAGAGGCGGAGACAGATTTGTAAACAAGTATGATTGCTTCAATGGGGCCGCGGGCGCGCGCCCGCGGAATCCGCCAGCATCGTCAACAAGGACGATGATGATGATGATGCTTCAATGGGGCCGCGGGCGCGCGCCCGCGGAATCATACCTGTATACCTTAACATCCGATCCTTTGGGCTGTGCTTCAATGGGGCCGCGGGCGCGCGCCCGCGGAATCCGAAACATACGTTTGCG
>Ga0209172_10002301_pt1 | contig 34511 bp, 26 predicted proteins | sample LarsenN4metaG_FD_184113 | JGI IMG/M metagenome (GOLD analysis project Ga0209172, IMG submission 184113) | Hot spring sediment bacterial and archeal communities from British Columbia, Canada, to study Microbial Dark Matter (Phase II) - Larsen... ... | reverse complement strand
CACCTTTATCGCCGTTACAAATTCGGATCTTAACTCTGCTTGACTTACCAATTTCAATTTACACCGACTTGGCTGTGGCTTCTGCTCCAATTCCGCCATAGCCTCTCAATTTTTATCGAAAGATGAGTCATAACGGAGCAGAGCTAGACCTCAATGGCCTCGCGGAAAGAAGGAACGGTCGGTTGAGGCCAGACCCGATGCTCAGTACGTTTTAGCTTAAAGTTAGACATTTTAGGCTTAACCACACGAGGATTGGACCGCAGGCGACGCGAGATAAGCGTTTACGGGCAATATCCTGTAACAAGGGTTGGTACAAGGCCGGAAGTTACTCCGGGGTGGTCATTTGAAATTCCGGTATGGCCTGCTGCAAAACCCGGACAGCGCTGATAAAACTCAGCCGGTCGGGGTCTAGCTGAGCTTGCTGGGCGGTCAAGCCGCTCAGGGTCGGCAACTCAGTGACCGGAAATTTCTGGGCCAGGAGACGAATTTTCTGATAATCGGCGATATAACGGTCGACTGCCTTCTGGAAATGGTTAATGGCCCGGGCAATCTGGGCCGGCAATTCGTGGCAGAGCCAGCGGCGGATGACTTCGGCCTTGTCAGTGACAGAGGGTCCAATGTCGTGGCCGGCGCCCCAGGTGGGCACAATCTGGCCCCTTTCGACTTCGTACTGGCGTAAGATATAGGAAATGTACCCGGTCGAAAGGCCACTCAACAGGCCAAATCCAGGTGGGTCAGGACGGCCCCCTGCTGATAAGCTTCGTGACACCAACGCACAAAGCGGGCCTGATTGAAGGCCGGTCGGGCACGCCGGCGTTGGTCGTTACCCAGGGCCGGATCCGTTAACAAGTCAACTTCGGCGTCTCTGACCACGCCTAACCGGATCGGGATCAAGTCGCCACTGGTCAGTCCTTTGCGATGGCCACGTTGTCCCGCCAGACGGCCGGCCAGGTAATGGTTTTGGCGTCCCGTGTCGAGCTAAACCGGCGACCCACTAACAGTATAAAGTAAGTTTCTTGCTCAATCTCATCATTTTGAGTATAACGGCTGAACCCTTTGACCCGGCGGGCGACCTGGCTCTGGTCATGGCTTTGGCCGCCATCAGTTCAAAATGACAGCGGGTGCTCTGGACAAGACCAAACCATTGAGAAAGATCACAGTCGGCTCAAAATTCAGGACTGTTGCACCACCGCCCATCCCGGCCACTTCCCGTTTTTGCGTCATAGGACCGACCGGGCCAATCCACGAACCCTGGTTATCCACGGCCTGACTCATCACTCGCTGGGCCAGCGATCCCTTGGCCGGCGGGTCGTACTCCTACCTCCCTCCCGACGCTACCGAGGCCGACCGCGAGGCATTGTAGCCGAACGGCTGTTCTTCGCCGGGGAGGCTACTTCGGTGGATTATCCGGCGACGGTGCATGGGACGCTGCTGTCGGGCCGGCGGGCGGCGGCGGAGATTGGGAAGCTTTAAGCTAAAGAAAAAGACCTCAAAAGTTTTGAAAACTTTTGAGGTCTAGTGGAGATGGCGGGAGTCGAACCCGCGTCCAAAAAAGCTGGCTACAAACATCTACGAGCGTAGACGGCCCTCGGATTGTCGTTTGGGCTTCGCTTGCCGTCGAGGTTCACCCAAACCAGTTGCTGTTCTTAGCCGGGGCTTAGCAACATCGCCCCGGAGCAGCCCGACTTCGTTGACACCCGGCCCCACCTTTCGGGCAAAGGCGGAGCGCGAGCGTGACCTTAGCTTAGAAGGTCAGGGGTTAATCCGTAACGCTTAGGCCGCGAGGGGCAGAGCGTTGAAGGAATTAACGTTAGCCGGTACTTTGTCGGCAATTATTGTTTTGCCCAGTTTAACGAGTTGGAACATCTCGGCTCGCCGTCCGTAACCCTCCACTTCCCTGTCGAAACCGTTTCATCCCCAAGTGATAACATTGTAGCACAGAACTGTTAGAGAAGCAATAGAATTGCAAATCTGTTCCAAAACAATAGTTGTGTGTTGCGTCTTGCGTGTTCCGTTTATATTACGCAAGACGCAAGACGTTTTGACCCATTTAAATTGGGAAGCAGTCTGTCTGAAACGTAAGGATTTTAGGCTTCACGTTTCGCCTTCATATTTCGCATATCACTTGACACCTGCCCCGAATCGCGGTAAAATTATGTCAATCGCTCATTTGTGCGAGAGAACAAGTAACAGGTAGCAGAGTAGCAGAAAGATTTTCTGACCACTGGCTACTGACTACTGTCAAGGGAGGTGTAACTGTGGCCGAGACGCAAATTCCGCTGTTTCCGCAGCGTGGGGCCAGGGGCCAATACGGCCCGCCCATCGCTCAGATTAAAGCCATCACTGCCGATTCCTCGCTGGCTATGGCCGCCAGTGCTTACCATGACCACATGGTACGGCAGGGTTTTTCGGAGCATACCATCAAAGCCTTCGGCGGCGATTTACGGCTGCTGCAAAAATATTTTGGCAGCAGTACGGCTATCATCAAGCTGGGTACCAAGGAACTCAACGATTTTCTGACCTGGCTGCTGCATTATCGCGGTGTGCCATGCAGCCCCAAATCTTACGCCCGCCGGGTTACGGCGTTAAAGAGTTTTTTTGGCTGGCTGACCAGCATCAAAATTTTACCGCGCGATCCGGCCGCGCCGATTATCCACGCCCGGGCCAAAGCGCCCCTGCCCTTATTTTTGAATGACGAGCAACTTGAAAAATTTTTGAATGCGGCAGAGATCAAACTCAATGGCGATAGGTCCGACCCTCGGCCTTATCTGCTGGCCCATCTGGTGCTGCAAACAGGCATAAAAAAGGCCGAGTGCGTTGGCATTGCCCTGCGCGATATTGATCGCTCCGGGTCAGAGCCATCGGTATTGATCCGCTATACCAATCCGCGTATGCAGCACAAAGAACGCAAACTGGCTTTTGCCGCCGAACTGCTGCCCGTGCTCGATCAATACATCGAGAAGTACCAGCCCAAAGAGTATTTGTTTGAGTGTACCCCACGCAACCTGGAATACGTGCTGGCCGATGTGTCTGAATTGGCCGGCCTGCCCGACCAGGTTTCTTTTGAGATGCTGCGCTGGACTTCGGCCTTGCGCGATTACCGGGATGGGATGGAGCACGATCATCTGCGCAAAAAGTTGGGGTTATCAAAAATTACCTGGCGTGAAACCTCGGAGAAGCTGGCTAAAATTGCCAATCCGGGCCTGTAGGATAGAAGATAGAGGATAGAGGATAGAGGATAGAAGATAGAAAGTAGTATCAGTAGATCCAAATTTCCCGTAGGGTAGCATCCCTATGCCGCCCGCTGACGCATAGGGATGCGCCAGATACGGTGAAAAATTGGATCTACTGAGTATAAACATATAGCTGCCATCTTCTATCTTCACGCTTTGTTTCCTCGCCTCGTCGCCTCATCATAGGAATGTTCCATGACGGCCATCATGCTCATCTTTGTTACGGCCCTATTTTTTGGCAGTGTCGGCACTCCTTTGATTAGAAAGCTGGCAATTAGTTCCGGCTTTATTGCCATGCCCAAAGCCGACCGCGCCCACACCGAGCCAACAGCCCTAATGGGGGGACTGGCAATTTACGGAGCGGCTATCGGGGCCTGGCTGTTGATTACCCTGGTGGCGGTGCTGCTGCCGGTCAATATTCCCGGATTACCCGAATTTGCGGCTATTTTAACCGGCGCTTCATTTATGGCGGCGGTGGGTCTATGGGATGACCGTCATGCACTGCCGCCTCGCGTTAAGCTGGCGGCCCAAATCGCGCCGATTATACTGGTCTTTTTAATGGGGGTCAGGGTTAGTTTGCCCTTACTCAGCTTCGGCGAGTGGAACACCCTTATCAACTTTATCATTACCGCCGCCTGGATTTTATACATTACCAACGCCGTCAACTTTTTGGATAATGCCGATGGCATTGCCGTGATGACCAGCGCCACCGTCAGCGCTATCTTTTTGTTAATTGCTGTTTTGAACGACCAGCGGCTGGTTTCAATTCTGGCGGCGGCAGTGATGGGGGCCAGCCTGGGCTTTGCCCGTTACAATTTACCTTTTCCCCATAGCACTATCTTCATGGGCGACTCCGGCTCACTTTTTTTGGGCTTCTTGTTGGCAGTTTTGGGTATCAAAATCCGCATCCCTACCAACGATATTCAAATCACCTGGATGGTCCCCATTGTGGTACTGGGCCTGCCGATTTTTGATACGGCCATGGTCTTTATTTCACGGACTCGGCGCGGCGTTTCATTTTTTCAGGGGGGCATTGACCACACCACCCACCGCCTGACCCGGCTGGGCTTAGATAAGCTGTCGGTGGCGCTGACGGTAACGGTTATTTGTGGGGCCTTGGGCTGGGTGGCTATCTTTATCACCCAGGCTACGCTGGCTGAAGCTTATTCCGTTGCCGTTGTATTGCTCTTGATTGCCTTATATGCCCTGTGGCGTATCGAATTTAAGGCTTCCTACAATTTTAGAACAGGCCGGACGCCGGTAAAAGTGGAAACAGAAGGGGACAAACTATGAAGAGGAAGAATGGAGGGGTGGAGGGCTGGAGATTGAACGATTTTTAACCTTCAACCTTCCAACCTTTAACTTTTTAAACCTTCTCACCGTTGCTCACCAGCGGTAGAGCAATGGTAAAGGTACTGCCGACATCGGGCTGGCTTTCGACCCAAACTTGGCCGCCATGTTGTTCGGCAATGGTTTTGACAATAGCTAAGCCCAGGCCGGTACCGGGCACGTCGTCCAACTCGGGGCGAGCGCGGTAAAATTTTTCAAAGACGCGGGGTAAATCTCTGGCCTGAATACCCGGCCCATTATCAATGACCGAAACCAAAGCCTGCCCATTGTTCCGGCCCAACTTCACCTGAATCTGGCCGCCTTTGGGCGTATATTTAACCGCGTTATCTAACAGGTTGCCCACCGCCCGCGAGAGCAAAACCGTATTGCCTTCGATCACCAAGTCACCCGGAGCGCTATCCAGCACCATCTCGATCCCTTTGGTTTGGGCTAGAGGCATCAGCATATTGATACTGGTCTGAACAGACACTGCCAGCGGTATCTTCTCACGGGTCAACTGTTCCAGCCGCTCCAGCCGGCTCAGTTCCAACAAATCTTCAATCAAAGATTTCATCAAATTGGCGGCCTTGGTAATCCCGGCCAAATCTTCTTCCTGGCGATCGGTCAGCGGCCCATCCATGCGCACCAACTCGACATACCCTTTGACCGTCGCCAGCGGGGTGCGCAGATCGTGAGTAAAGGCGGTCACAAAATCGCGCTTCATCTTATCGAGGGCTTTGAAGGCGCTAATATCACGCAGGACAGTGACACGCCCCAATTCGGGAATAGCGGTGATATTGGCCCACATCGTCCGGCCATCGGGCAGAGGGACTTCGCCGGTGGTGGGCGCGTTGGGGGCAAATAATTTGAGCAGGTCAGCGTTGGTTGTTAACTCTGAAAGGGGTTGGTCTTGCCAGGGATGACCGTTCAGCTTCAACATTTCCTGGGCAGCCGGATTTAATAAGAGTGTTTCATTTTGGGGGGTGGTCACCAAAACAGCATCCTGAGTGCTGTTGATTATGGCCGATAATTTGTGCCGTTCTTGCTCCGTTTCTTTGAACAGCCGGGCATTTTCCAGGGCAATGGCAGCCTGACCGGCAATCGCGTTCAGCAAAAGCAGATCGCCGGCTTTGAATTTGTTGGGTTCGTCGCGCACCAGAGTCAAAACGCCGATGACCCGCTGCCGCCGGCGCAGCGGCGTACCAATCACCGAACGGACATCATAGGGTTGGTTATCATAAACCACCCAGCGGTTATCCTGGCGGGTATCGTGAATAATGTCGCCTTCTCCGTGCTTGAGCACCCAACCGGCAAAGCCTTCGGTCAAAACTTTGCCGACAATCCGTTTGGCCCGATCATCGCTCAAATGCTCTTGTTGTAAGATAAAGGCCGAAACACGGTTCTCCTGGTCAAACAACATCACGCTGCCGGTGCTGGCGTGCAGATGAGACACGGTTAAATCCAGCACCCGCCGCAGCATTTTATCGGGATCAAGATCCTTGTTTAACTCGTCACTGATCCGATTGAGTAAGTTTAAGCGTTCTTGCATGGTCTGCTCATCTGGTACTTTGGGGCTACAATCGCTATTGGGTTAATTATATCACGATTTACTTAAGAATGGAAAGAAAGAGGAGTGGAGAGGAAGGTTGGAGGGCTGGAAGGTTGGAGGTTGGATAAAAAATGCGGTTTTGTGCCGATGCCAAGCTTCAAAAAATAATCCTCAGCTTACGAGTCCTGGACTGCTTTAGCGATGGCCTGAACCCTGTGCCAATCTTCGGGGGTGTTCATGTTGACGAAGGAGTGAAATTCAGGATCAAATTCAATGATCTCCTCACGTTCAACATAACGCACGGTGACATCGGCAAAAAAACCGATCAGCCGCAGTTGATCGGCCAGCAAACGCCGCTCGATGGCCGGCAGGCAGTTTTTGCTATAAACAGCGTGCAGGGTTTCGGGTTGGGGGGGATTAATTAAAGGGACCACCACATCAGCCTGAGGCGCTAAATCAATGAGGTATTGCAGCAAGGCGACTTTCAAAAAAGGCATATCGCAGGCTACAACCAACACATGAGCGTGACGGGCCGCCTGGATGACGCTGTAGAGTCCGCCCAGAGCCGCCTTATCGGGGTAAATATCGGGCACAAGCGGCAGCCCCAGATGAGCGTACTTCTCCGGTGAGTTAGTACTGATAAAAAGATCATCCGTCAGCGTTTGCACCTGCCCAATCACTCGCTCGATAACGGGCTGCCCGCCTACCTCCAGAAAAGCCTTGTCGCGGCCCATGCGCTTGCTCTGGCCGCCGGCCAGAATAGCTATGCTGACCAACAGTTCAGCGTCCTTTCCAAAAGGCAGAAGCCCATGCCGTCAACAGCATGAGCTTCTGGTTGGTTTCAAAACAATTTAAACTGATCAGGCGTTGGCGGCGTGCAAATAGTTGACAGCTTCGCCGACTGTCGTGATCTTTTGGGCTTCCTCATCCGAGATTTCGCCGCCAAACTCCTCTTCAAAGGCCATGATCAGTTCAACCAGGTCGAGGGAGTCGGCCTCTAAATCGTCGCGGAAGCTGGCTTCCATGGTAATTTGATCCTCATCGGCGCCAAGCTGTTCGATGATGATATCCTTTACCTTATTAAATACTTCATCTTTTGTCATTGAGAATGGTCTCCTTTTGGCATATATTTTTAGGTAATTTATTTCAGCGAGGATACAAATAAATTACGGCGCATTGTACCAACGCCGCTTAAAACTGTCAATGTACAAGTCAGTTAAGGCAGCCTTATTGAAATATAAAAATTGATGACTTGGGCAGAGACAGACAAGAGGTACAGGCCATCTGCGCTAATGGTTTAAAGCACAATGGATATAACCCCACCGAGGCCTAAAGGGTACTGGGCAGGTTGAAGTTTTAAGGTTGGTATACAAAAAAGGGGTGACGCCCCCTTGCGTCACCCCTCATTGTCTCAACTACACTCGATCCACAAATTCTCGATTGCGGACCTCGACGGGAACCTTCATCAGCTCGAGCACACCTTTGGCTACATGCTCTGAGTAGCGGCGGAAGGCTTCCTCACCCTTGGCAGCCGTCGCCGTCAGCGGGTTGCCGATGGTCCCGGACTCGATAAATTCGTGGTGGTCCATAGGGAAGCTAAAGTATTTGTAACCCTCAAAATTCACGTCGGGCATGCCGTCGTGCTTGCGAAAGGTATCGGGCAGAAAATCGGGGATATGGGCCAGGGTTTTGGCCGCCCGCTCCATGCGCACGTAGTTGGTGCCTTTGACCACATCGTGGGCCAGCATTTGCGACGTTTCCAGTTCGCTGGCGTGCCAGCCGGGGGTTTCTTCCGGCGGGTTTTCCATCAAGCCCTGCATCAGGCCGACATAATTTTCCATGTAGGGTTTGACAAAGCCGATCAGCGCCCCGGTTTCGTAGCGCAGTTTGCGCAGCACCGGGTCTACCACCTTCACGTTGGAGCCATGCCCGTTGATAAAAATGATACGGTTGAAACCATGATGGATCAAACTGCGGGCCACGTCATACATCAGGTTGAGCAGGGTTTCGGCCCGGACGGTGATGGTCCCGCGCCCCATGCCCGGCTGGTGCATATGCTGCGGCGAATAGCCGGTCCAGATGCAGGGGGTATAAAGCACGTGGATAATCTCGGCCACCCGCCGCGATACCTCTTCCGCCGTCACCGTGTCGGTTTTGAGCGGTAGGTGTGGCCCATGCTGCTCGGTACTGGCCATGGGCACCAGAATCAAATCTTTGGTTTTTAGATACTCCTGGATGTCTACAAAAGTCAGGTCCACAATGTTGTAAGATCTGAAGGTTCCGTTGTCACTCATAATTTAGTTCTCCTTAAGAAATAGACCGCCGACCGCTGAAAGAATTTTAATCCGGGGTAGTGTATGATAGTTGGCGATGGCTTCTGTAAAATAATTAACCACAGAGACACAGAGGTTGTTTATTATTTCTCTGCGTCTCTGTGCCTCTGTGGTTTTGTTTTTAATCAGCTATTCAATCATCTTTAAGAATAGCTCAGCTACTTCCTTTCCAAATGCTGGCTCGTTGATATGGCGAGGATACTCAAGGATAGGAATATCTGAGCGTAGATCAGCCCGCAGCGCCGACATAAAGGCAGCGTCAGCCTCCGGGTCCCAGAAGACGCCGCCTTTGGGGTTTGACTCGCTGGGCGGGAAGCTGGGAATGGACAATCCTTGCGTTGGATAAGCAATTTTGAGCGGGCCGGTGGCCTCGTTCAGCCGCTCGGCAAAGCGCCGGCCCAGTTCGGCCATTTCCGGTTTGAGAGTACGGACCAGGGTAAAAACGGGGTTGTGGGTATAGAAGGGCCGCCCGCGCAAATGATCTGGCACTTCATCGGGTGGGCCATGCACGGTAAAATCAATACAGCCTGGGACAACCACCTGGGGCAGCCCCAGGCGGCCTACAATCCGTAGCCGGTTCGGCCCGCCGTTGTGAAATCCGCCGACCAGTTCATCGGCCAGTTCGTCGGTGGTGAAGTCAATCACGCCGATGAATAAGCCTTGCTGGGCCAGCTCCTCCATGGCCGGCCCGCCGACGCCGTTGGAATGAAAGATAATCGCCTCGATGCCGGCCTGGGCCAGCCGTTCTTTGGCCGCCATCACCGACCTGGTGGTGTTGCCCAGCATGGTGATAGCGACATAGCGATGTTCGGTTTTCAAGTCAATCACATGGCCGTGCGCGGCCATACCAGCCAGCGCGGCGGCCATGTTGTCGAAAACGGTCTGGCTGATGGGGTTGAGGCCCAAAATGTCAATGATGGAATGGATAACCATCACATCGCGCAAGCCCATGAGCGGGCCAAAATGACGCTTGCCGGAGGCGATAGGGGTCGCCAGCAGTTTGGGCACGCCGATGGGCAGAGCTTGCATGGCATGCGCTCCCAACACCGCCCCCTCCGCGCCGCCGAGACAGGCAACGCCGTGCAGCCGGCCTTCGGCGTACAAATCCAGCACCACCTTCCGCACGCCCTTCATCATTTCGTGGACAGCCGCGCCGCGACTCCCGGCCTGGCGCAAGGCTTCGATGGTGCTACCGGCCGCCTGCGCTACAGTTTCCCGCCGAAAATCCGGCTCGATGCCCAGCGGCTCGCCCAGAATACCGGAATCTATCACCAACGTTTCCAGGCCCAAGTCGCGGCAGCGGTCACGCAGATAAGCTATCTCCGGCCCTTTGGTATCCAAGGTGCCAATGAGGGCAACTGTCTTTGGCATAGTTCTCCCTACGGGCTACAGAGTCGCAGAGCCGCATCTACTACTTTGTCAATGTATACTGCGCGCAGCCACAAATTGCGTTTTTGAGGCCAATGATTGAAATCATCGGCTGGTATAGAAAGTGCGTTGAAACGCACTCACCGCCCAGTCAATGAACCCGTTTTAACGGGTTTAGCCCTATCAGCAGGACATTTCAATGTCCTGCCAAAAGCGCAAATTGCGCCCGTGTTAAGTATAAGAGATGTGTTCGTAGTAACGACTTCAGTCGTTTTTTGTCTGTTAAGCGACTGAAGTCGCTACTACAAGTTGTCAATTTCACAGTCACAAGCCACTACTATCCTGTGGCCCTGCTACTTTGCTACCCTACTACCCTGCGACCTTGCGACTTTGCTACCTGCCTTCGACCTTCTCGATGGCGTGTTTGAGGGTTTTGGCCGAAATTTCGACCAGCCAGCTATAGAACTCATCGGAGAGGACGCCGCTGCCGTGATCCTCGATGAATTTGAGCTGTTCGGGGGTCAGTTCGGCTTCGGCGGCGGCCATGGCATTTTTGTAAGGGTTGGCCGGGGTGCGGTCCAGCGGGGCCACAAATTCTACGGTCAAGGCGCTATCGTAACCCGCCGCTTTGAGGGTGGTAACGAGGCGCACCCAGTCGTAATCACCCTGGCCGCAGGCCATGCGGTTGTTATCGGCCACGTGGAAGGCGACCAGCTTTTTGCCGGTGTTCAAAATAGCCTGATGTAAGTCGGCCTCTTCGATATTAATATGGAACGCATCGAGGCAGACGCCGCAGTTGGGGCCAACTTCATTGGCCAGCAGAATGGCCTGGTCGTGCCGGTTGAGGAAGTTGGTTTCAAAGCGGTTGAGCGGCTCCAGCCCCAACACCACACCCGCTTTTTCGCTGTGAGCGTAGATTTCTTTCAACCCTTCGACAGCCCAGGCCCACTCTTCTTCTGGGCTGGCCATCGCTTTCACCTTGCCCACCTGCGAGGGGACAATGGTCATTTCACGGCCTTCCAATTCCTTCACCATCGTAATGCAGTCTTTCAGGTATTGGACGGTGCTGGCCCGCACCGCTTCGTCGGCGTGGATCAGGTCGCGCCCTTCAAACATCAAGCTGACCGACCCAAAACAGTTCAAGTGGTGCTCCTTGAGCAGTTGGCGCACTTCTTTGGTATTATATTTTTTGGGTTCGCCTTCAATTTCGATGCTGTCGTAACCGTATTTGGCCAGCCGTCGAATGGTGACCTCAATCGGCTCGGCTCGCATCCAGTTGTGCATTGAAAGAAACATGATTGTGTAGCCTCCTTGCTTGGTGAATTAAATTTATTTTTAGGCCAAGGCTGAGGCTAAGGCTAAGCTCTTTCCTTCGCCTCAGCCTTAGCCTCTTATTCACAATTGTTCCGCTAGCAGTTCAAACAAACTTTTGACCGCCACCGGGCTGCCGCTTTGTTCAGCCTGGCGCTGGAGGTGATGCAGCGCGTGGGGGTCGTCGGTGAGCAGGGTGCGGACGCCGCGCTCCTGGGCTTCGGCCAGGCGAGCCTGGGCCAACTGGGCCGACAGCGCCGGCTGGGTGAAATAGAGGCCGCCGACGACGCCGCAGGGCATGGCTCGTTCGCCGCGCCAGAAAAGTTCGCGGGGCGGGGTAGAGGTCAACGCTGCCAGCAGGCGACGGGGCGCTTCCCAACGGCCCGGCACGCGCACCGTACTGTCCGGGTCATAAAAAGTGTAATCCCGTAGTTCAAGCGGGCGGAAGGACAATTGTCCCGCCTGAAGCTGCTCGGCCAAAAAAGCGGTCGTTTCCTGCAAAATTATCTCTTTGGGCCAGCCAAAGCCCAGCAGATAGGAGAGCATGCGATAGACGTAAAAATCTCGCGGCGAGAGCACAAAAACTCGCCTGGCGCCCACCGCCGCGATTTCGTCCAGGGTGGCCTGCCCCAGTTGGCGAGCCTCTTCCGGCAGGCCGAGGGTGTTGGCAAGGTAGGGCGACTCGCGCCCCACCGCCACCGGCACCGCCTCGACGCCGGCGGCTTTGAGCAGCTTGAGGGCCGCCTCGACCGTCTGCCGTTGAAAATGATGTCCCACCGCGCCCACAATCAAAGCGGCCTCACCCTGGCCGGTCACCGGCTCCGGGGGGCTATCTACATAGGGATTGCCCCACTGCCGCAGCCGCTCGCGGACGATATAAACCGCCGGCGGGGCCAGTTGCAGCTCAACCACATCGGCCCGGCTGGCATTAATCGCCACCGGCAGCGGCTGGTCGGTCACACAGTGAGCCTGGCACAGGCCGCAATCAGCGCATTGGTAGAGGGTATTGACCGTTTCTTCATTCCAGGTTGTCACCCCGCGCCGCACCGAGGCAATCAGCAAGGCCCAACCGTGCGGCGAGGTCGCCTCGTTGCGAGTCACATGCGTCACCGGGCAAACGTGGCGGCACATCAGACAGTAGCGGCAGCGCTCGGTAGTGAGCACGGGGTCAAAGTTAAGCAAGACAGATTTCATGGCATTTTCGTTTTATGCATCAAAATTTAAATCAACCCAAAAGCCCTTATGGTCGCTGACAGGATTTTTTGAATTTAGAGGGGTTGGAGCGACCCAAAAACCCTGGTCACAAATTCGTTCCGCCCACTCTTTGTTTAAACAAATGTGGTCAATACAGTATGTGTCCATTTGAGCAGTGATGCTGGTCAAGTTACTTGCGTCCAACGCAGCAAGCAATCTTTTTCGACCTTCTTTTGTACCATACTCTATTGGACCACTCAAAGTTTCGTTAAAATCACCAGCCACACAATCAGGACGTAAATCTGCCCAATCTTGAGCATTCCATTCTATGGCTTTGAAATGCTCATTTTTCTCTGATGGCTTTTTTCTACCGTACCAGGTAATAATCGTGCCATATACCAGAATGTTGCTAAAAGGTGTAGCTATTTCAGCGCATACAGCAGTATTTGGATACCGAGTTTTGGCATCGCTTTGTGTAATTGGATAACACGACCAGATAATTGTACGAGTCTGACCCTCCGCATGTCGTTTGTCTGTTTCAGTAGCTTTATGATAAGCAGCGTTTTGGGGCTTAATCACTCGATTAGTCTCAGTTAAAATCCAAATATGGGCATCAATTTTATCAATTTGATTTTGGATAATCGGATTTCTTTTCCAACCTTTTTCCGCTGGATATGCTAAATTCCAGGTCGCAATCCTGATCTTCTTTGACATAATGAAATTTTCTAACTTGACCGGGTCAGAAAATCAAAAAGGAACACAGAGTTACGCAGAGACTTCACAGAGACACACAGAGAAGTTCTGAAAATTCCTCTGTGAAACTCTGTGACTTCTCTGTGCCTCTCTGTGTAACAACTTCTTGCTCAATGTATAAGAATCCCACTCGTAAGGGGTTAATCAATATATGCCCAAGATCAAAAAATCAGCGGTCAATCAGCGTTCTCGGCATTTCTCATCGGAAACTGCGCCATCGCCCGCTGCTTCGTCTCCTGATCCAACTGCCAAAACTCCGAGTCCTGACTCAAAAATTCGGGCACGCGAAAGCCCTGTTTGCCGGGGTTCATAATTCCCTGCGGGTCCAACGTATCTTTGATGGCTTGCAGCAGCGGCCAGGTGGGGCCGTACTGCTCCGGCATGAGATAGCCCAGTTTCAGCCCAATGCCGTGATGCTCGTTGAGCATGCCGCCGTGGGCCAGCGAGGTGCGGGCGGCGCGAGTCCAGATTTCGTTGTGCAGGGTCAGGGCTTCACGGGCATCCTGGGGCGGCTTGTTGATCACAAAGCGATCGTAAAGCATGACCCCCCAGCGGAACCAGTGGGAAAAGTGGCCGATGTAATCCACCTCCCAAGCGGCGTAATTTTGTTCGATCAGCTCGCGCTTGGCGTAGTACAACGGCTCGATCTTATCGAAGGTGGTTACGGTTTCGGTGGTGCCGTACATCTGCGGCAGGTGCAGCGACAAGGGTGGATAGTAAAAATCGTACCGGTGATGCCACCATTCCTCGCCCGGCTCGCGCCCCAGGTCTCTGGCCCCCAGTTTCAGGCAAATGTCCATGGCCCGCTGCTCCTGAGCGGCGGCGATTTCGGGCCAGCCGTCAAAGCCGAGGACCATATAGGCCCCTTCCAGGTCCAGGCCCAGCACCCGCTTGACCACCTTGCGGGTCGAGTTGGGATCGTACAGACGGATAACCATCGGCTCCAGGCGTTGGGTCATAATTCGGCGGCCTGCTTCGAGCGCCCTGGACAAATCATCAAACAACACCGCCCGCAGCAGCCGGACCGCCGGCAGGGGGGTAATCTGCATGGTCGCCTCGGTGATGATGCCCAGCGTCCCTTCCGCACCGACCCACAAACCCATAAATTGAGGGCCGGACGCGTGGTTGGGCACAGCCGGGGTGCGGATAATCTCGCCGGTGGGCAGAACCACCTGCATCGAAAGCACCAAATCTTCGGCTTTCCCGTATTTGGTTGAGATGGTGCCGGAGCCGCGCGGGGCCAGATAGCCGCCCAATGTGGCGCAGTTGGCCGAGGCCGGGTAGTGAGGCAGGGTCAGCCCACGCTCGTTTAAAGCCCATTCGAGCTGCGTCCCATTGATCCCAGCTTCGGCGGTGACGGTCATCGCGGTTTCGTTGATTTCGATGATCCGGTTCATGCGTTTGGTATCGAGGATAATCCCGCCAAAAACCGGGCCGGCCCCACCTTGCGTGCCGGAACCACCCCCCCAGGGAATAATAGGCAGGCGATGCTGGTTGGCCAGTTTGACCACCCCGGCCACTTCTTCGGGCGAGGCCGGATGGACGATAAAATCGGGCAGGGTGTGAGTGTGGCCGCGATCCAGCCACATTTGCATCATCCACGACCAGTCGGTCGAGTAGATCAGCTTGTCATTCTGGCGGGTAGAAACATGGGCCTCGCCCACCAAGTCAATCAGTTCCTTAAAAATCAGCTCAAGTTGAAGGTCACGCGACATTAAACTATCCTTAAAACGATGAGGCGAAGAGGTGAGGAAACGTGTCATCCCGTCCTCGCCTCTTCGCCTCACTTATCAGTAGCGAACCAAGCGTTTGAACATGCTGTGCCGGAGCTGCTGGATGTGTTCGCGCATCAGCCGTTCGGCGGTTTCGGGGTCGTGGTTAATAATGGCCTCGACCACCTGTTTGTGTTCGGCGGTACATTCGACAATGCGGGTATCAGTGGTTTGTTCGTCAATGGCGGTCGAGTGAACGCGATTGCGGGCCTGAAAGACAAGCTGGCCCAACAAACGGTTAGGGCAAAAATTACTGAGTGTTTCGTGAAAGATGCTGTCGGCTTTGGACCAGCCGGCCCGGTCTCCGGTGCGGGCCGCGCTCTCCATTTCTTGAATACAGCTTTTCAGAATTTCTCGCGCTTCGGAGGGGAGGGCCTCGGCTGCCAGCCGGATTAACTCCGGTTCCAACAACTCACGCACGTGGACAACTTCCAGCACTTCCTGGATGGAGGGAGCGGCGACAGTAATGGCCCGACCAGGGATAATTTGGACCAGGCCCTCCTGGGCCAGTTGTTGCAGGGCTTCGCGTACGGGGGTCCGGCTGATGCCTAAGGCTTTGGAGATACGGGTTTCAGAGAGAGGATCGCCCGGTTCCAAATCGGCATGCCGGATGGCTTCTTGCAAGCGGTCGTAGGCCACCTGGCGCAGCAGACGTGAGTCGGCTTCATCCACCTTGTCCATTGCGAGCAGGTATTTTTCTAACTTATCCATTGCTGTCGCCATATGAAAACCTACTTTGTCTTCATGCTGGTATTTAACTTGTATACAGACAGTATGGGAAGATAATACAGCAATTAGGGATTATTGTCAAAAATAAAAGGGGGGCACGAACTTGGAATCCATCACCAGGGAATGAAAATGTAGCAAGGTAGCAAAGTCGCAGGAGTCGCAGGGGAAAGACCTCTGCGGGTAATTCCCTATCTACTGTCTACACAGTATCGTTAAGTAAAGCATCCTAAGCAGGGCCGTCTAGTTCCCTGTCTACCGTCTACCGTCTACTGTCTACTGCTCTTGCGTTCTAGCACTCAGGCGGCTGCCAGGTAGGGTGCTGGGCTTTCCATTGACTCACAATTTTTTCTAACTCAATCACGGCGTCTTGCCAGGCGGCTTCGGGGTCACGTCCACTCGGGGTAATTTGCTGGAGCATCTTATCTACAATTCCTGGCGTCCCAAAAACAGCGCTGCCCCAGGGCGGCACCACTTCTGAACGCACAAAGCGCCCCTGGCGAATGGAGCCCATATTCATAGCCGGGTGATTGGTGTAGGCGGCCCATTCGTTGAACGAGCGCAGCCAGTCGGCATGGCGAGTAACATAAGGGGAATCATGGGCTACGGTCATGGCCTGGACCGATTTTAGCGGGGGTATCATATGGCCGGGCACAGTCAGGTTATAGCGCAGCAGGCGGTCGCCGCTGAGCAGCCATTGCAAAAAGGCTTTGGCTTCGGCCCGGTGGCGAGTACCGGCGGCTATCGCCAGGCGGCTCCACACCCCCAACGTCACCTTCTCCGGCCCCCAGGCCGGAAAAACTACGGTCACTCGGTCTTCTAATTCCGGCGCTTTGTCGGCGATGTTGGTCCCCAGGCGCCCGGCGTACATAGACATGGCGACTCGTCCCCGCAGAAAAGCCTCAATCTGTTCACTATAACCCCAGGTGGTAAAGCCCGGCGGCGCATAACGAGCCAGGGCAGCCCACTTTTTGACGGCGGTCAGGGCTTCGGGTTGACCAAAGGCCACCTGGCCCTCGCAGGTAAAATAGTCGCCCCCATTCTGCCAGAGGAAGGTGGAAAAATAGTTGACAGTGGCAATGTTTTGACCGGCGGGTAAGGCAATCCCGTAAAGCTCGCCTTGAGTCAAAGTTTGGGCCGCCTCCAGCACCTGTTCATAGGTGGTGGGCAGAGGCAGTCCGGCTTCGGCCAGCAGATCGGTGCGCACCCACAGCCCATAAACACTGATGGCGTAAGGGAGCGCATAGACCTGGCCGCGATGGGTAAAGAGACTGCCGGCCACATAATCGTCGGGACCAATCGCCTTGACCACGTCGTCCAGGGGCAACAGGTAATTGGCTTCGACCCATTCGGTCATCAAAGTGGGTTCAATTTCAAAAATGCCCAGGTCGGCCCCGGAAGCCAGCGCGGTGAGCAGCCGCCGGCCGCGAGAAGCAGGCGAAGCCAGGACAATATCAATCTCAACATCAGGGTGAAGGCGTTGATAATCGGTTACCAGGGTTTTTAAGATGGCAATTTGGGCCGGGTCGGATTCGGTGGTAAAAAAAGGGATCACTTTGGGGCCGTAGGTTTCGCTGGGCAAAGGGGAGGCCAAAGGAGTAGGGGCGACAGGTTGAACCGGCGCATAACAGCCGGCCAGAAAAATTAATCCACCGAGCAAAAGCAGACCAAACCAGCGCCGGGTTAACCACTCGCCTATGAGTTTGAGGCAAAAAATAACCGTCACCTTTGACTATTCCTTTGAAGCAAGAGATGACGGTTATTATATAACGGTTAGCAGGTCAGAACAAACCCTGTTAGCTATCTCACCGATTAATCCTCACTGCCCTCCCCAAAGACCAACCGGCCCATCGGCGCTGGCTCGCCGCGTAGCTTCGACAGCAAGGCCGGCAGATAGGGCAGGATGAGGGCTAAGGCGGTTATGATGAAGATGGTCAGGGAGAGGGGGCGGGTAAAAAAAACCGAAAGACTGCCCTGGCTAATTAACAGGGCACGCCGGAACTGCGCTTCGGCCAGCGGCATCAAGATGACTCCCAAGACTGTCGGCCCAACCGGGAAATCATAGCGCCGCATGAAAAAGCCAAGCACACCGATGGCATACATCAACAGTACATCCACCACACTGTTAGCTGAGCTGTAGACGCCCAACGTGGCGAAGACCAGAATCCCGGCATAGAGCAGCGAGCGCGGGATAGCCAGGATTTTGACCCAGATGCGGATCAACGGCAGATTCAGCAAGAGCAGCATCACATTGCCAATATAAAGGCTGGCAATTAAAGCCCAAACCAATTCTGGCGAGTTCAGAAAAAGAAGAGGACCGGGCTGGAGGTTATAAATTTGAAAGGCTACCAGCAGAATCGCGGCGGTGGCTGAGGTGGGTAGACCCAGGGTGAGCAGGGGCACCAGCACCCCCGAGAAAGCGGCATTGTTAGCGGCCTCCGGGCCGGCCACCCCTTCAATCGCCCCGCGTCCCCACTCTGCCTTGTGCTTCGATAGACGCTTCTCCAGGCTGTAGCTCAGAAAGGTGGGAATCTCGGCCCCGCCGGCCGGCAACGCACCGAAGGGGAAACCAATCATAGCGCCCCGCAGCCAGGGCAGCCACGAACGCCGCCACTCACCCCTGGTCATCCAGACGCCGCCCTTAACCGGGATAATCTCTTCCTTGTCGTGGCGCAGCCGTGCGGCCACATAGAGGGCTTCGCCGACGGCAAACAAGCCTACGGCCACCACGACAATATCCAGGCCGTCCAGAAGTTCTGCCAGGCCAAAGGTAAAACGAGGCTGACCGGTAAGCACGTCAATCCCTATCAGCCCAATGAGCAGGCCGATGAAGAGGCTGACCATACCCCGCAGCAGCGAGCGGCCAATCAACGAGGTGACGCAGACAAAGGCCGAGACGGTCAGGGCAAAATAGTCGGCCGGTTGAAAGAGCAGGGCAAAGTCGGCAATGATGGGGGCCACAAACGACAGGGCCAGGGTGGAAATGGTTCCGGCCACAAACGAACCAATCGCCGCTGTGGCTAAGGCTGCGCCGCCGCGCCCGGCCTTAGCCATCTGAAACCCTTCCAGGGTGGTGGCCACCGAGGCCGACTCGCCCGGCGTGTTGAGCAGGATGGAGGTGGTCGAGCCGCCATACATGCCGCCATAGTAAATACCGGCAAACATGATAAGCGCCCCGGTTGGATCAAAATTATAAGTTAAGGGCAGCAAGAGGGCCACCGTGAGCGCCGGGCCAATCCCCGGCAGCACGCCCACCAGCGTACCCAATGTGACCCCAATCAAGGCTAACAGCAGATACCAGGGTGTGAGCGCTGTCGCAAAGCCGCTAAGTAAATTACCCAAAACGTCCATATCCGGTTAGGCTCACTTTCTACAAGATACCGGCCAGGAGGCCGGCCGGCAGCCGTACGCCGAGAAAGCGGGTAAAGCTGATGTAAATGACGACGCTCAGCACCAGCCCAATGATAAAATCGCGCAGGGGCTGCCGGCTGTCCAAAATTCGGGCCACGCCGGGGAAAAACAGCGCCGTAGCGATAACGTAGCCGAGCAGGTTGAGCGTAAAAGCGTAGAGGAGCAGGGCCAATCCGATCAAGCCAACCGTTGCCCAGTGCGTCGTTGCCGCTTCGGCGGCGGCCCGCTGGCCAAGCTCATGGTCGGGGAAAAGAGGGGTGGTGCGCAGTAAGAGCAAAAGACTGAACACCACCAACCCAATCACCACCACCAGCGGGAAGAAGAGGGTGCCAACGACGCTGTAACCGGCGCCCTGCCGAATCTGAAAGGCATAGTATAGAACAATGAGGCTGAGCGCCAATAGGCAAATAGCCAGCAGGCGGAGTCCGAGGAAGGACTCCTGCTCCGGCTGATCTTGTTTCATTCGACTAACCCGATGTCGGTCAGAACGCCTTCAACCCGGGTTCGTTCTGATTGCAGAAAAGTGGCAAATTCATTACCGGCCTGGAAGAAGTCGGTCCAGCCGTTTTGCTCCAGGGCCTGTTGCCATTCCGGGGTGTCGTGCATCTTTTCGATGGCCACTACCACCGCTGCCTGTTGTTCAGCGGATAATCCTGATGGAGCAAACACACCCCGCCAGTTGGCAAATACAATGTCCAATCCCGCTGCCTCTTTGATGGTGGGCGCGTCTACTCCCTCAATAGCTTTATCGCTGGAGACCGCCAGCAGGCGCATCTTACCCGCCGTGACCTGATCGCGAAATTCCGACAGGCCGGAGACGCCAGCCGTGACCGCGCCGGAGAGGATCGCTGCCGTCGCTTCACCGCCGCCGGAAAAGGCCACATAATTGATCTTGGCCGGGTCAACGCCGGCTGCTTTGGCGATCAGACCGACCAGGATGTGGTCGGATCCACCTGCAGAGCCGCCGCCCCAACTGATGCTGGTTGGATTGGCTTTGAAGTCGTCAACCAATTGCTGGAGCGTTTCGTACTTGGAGTCAGCCGGAACGACGATGGCTTCCCACTCTGTGGTCAACGAGGCAATCGGTGTCACTTGATCGAGCGTCACCGGGGATTTGTTGGTTTGAATGGCCCCAACCATGACCAGGCCGCCGACCATAAGTTGATGGGGATTACCGTTGTGATCGTTAACAAACTGAGCCAGGCCCACCGTGCCGCCCGCACCGGCCACGTTGTACACCTGCACATTTTGGCCGGAACTTTTGGTAAGCGCCGTTTGCATAGCTCGTGCCGTCTGATCCCAACCACCGCCCGGTGCGGCCGGGGCCATAATATTGATTGCCTCAGTGGGGTAGGTCATGGCCGCGCCCGCATCTGCCTCAGCCGCCGGAGCCTCGGTGGCAGGGGCGCTGTCTGCGGCCGGGGCAGTAGGCTCAGCCGGTGCGGCCGCGCCGCAGCCAATCAGTGAGGGCAAGATCAAGGCAGCCACAAAAAGTAGTACAAACCATTTTTTACCCATTTGTTTATCCTCCTTTGGATTAGACATAAAGTTAGCAAAAAGTGGGGATACTATCAAGAATAGCAGAAGGCGAAGCAGGTAGAACCTGCCAAATGGGGGGTATTTACCCTTCCGTTTGGGGGATTACTTGATCAGGCCCAGGCGAATGGCTTTAACGGCTGCCTGGGTCCGGTCGGCAGCGTTGAGCTTTTGGGTGATGGTTTGCACGTAGCCCTTAACCGTGCCCGGACTAAGCCCTAAGGCATGGCCGATGGCCTGATTGGTCAACCCTTCCACGAGCAGACGCAGCACATCCATCTCGCGGGGTGTGAGCGGTTCCAGGTGCTCAGTCTCGCCGGCCTCGATAGGCTGGGTTTCGGCCAGGTCGCGTAAGACCTGTTGCAAGAATTGTTGATCCACCCGCGCCGCGCCGCTGGCGACAGCCCGTACTGTAGCCAACAAGTCGTTGCGGGGAATGTCTTTTAACACAAAGCCATCTGCGCCGGCGGCTAAAGCTCGCAGCAGAAAAGCGGTGTTGCGGTAGGTAGTGACCATAATCACCCGGCTGGGCACATGCGCCTCTTTGATGGCTTCCAGGGCAGCAATGCCATCCATATCCGGCATACGGATGTCCATTAAGACCACGTCCGGGCGCAAAGCCTTTACCTGGGCGACTGCCTGCTGGCCGCTGCCGGCCTCGCCGATGATGGTCAAGTCGGGCGCGGTGAGCATGCTACGCAGACCCTCGCGGACCATGGGGTGGTCGTCGGCAATGAGAATGGTTATTTTTGGTTTTGCTTGGTCCATATTCTTTCACCGCAGGGGGATACACACACAAATTTTTGTTCCAGCGCCCGGTTGGCTGGTCACCTGGCAGGTTCCATTGAGCAAAGCGGCCCGCTCGCGCATGCCAACCAGCCCTAAGTGTTGGCTTTCCTCAGAAATGTCGTCCAGGTTAAAGCCTCGCCCCCAATCCTGCACCTGGAGCTGGAGTTCCGCCTCATCAAGCTGTAAAGCCACCCGAATACGGCGGGTGGCGGCATATTTACGAGTATTACTCAACGCTTCTTGGGCAATCCGAAAAATGGCGGTTTCCATGGCCGGCTCCAGTTTGACCTCGCCGGGAGGCGCACTAAATTCAAGCTGCCACCGCTCTCGCTGGCTCATCTCGGTGACGTAATGGCGCAGCCCAGCCACCAGGCCGTAATCTTCCAGAACAGTTGGGCGCAGTTCTGACACAACCTGGCGCGCCTCGCCAATGGCCTCCTGGAGCCGGGCGCGGGCCAGGTTCAGTTCAGCGTGGGCTTGACTCGCCAGATGGTCGGAGAAAGAGGCCAGGGTATCCACGTGCATGTTGGCGCTTAACAAGAGTTGGGTCAGGCCATCGTGCAAATCCAGACCTATCAGGCGACGTTCCTCTTCCTGAACGTGAGCCAATTTGTGAGCCAGTGTTTGCAGCCGTACTTCCCGGTCGGCCAGACTTTGGTAGAGCCGGGCATTTTCCAGGGCGATAGCGGCCTGGTCGGCCAGCAGGCCGAGCAGGCGCAGCGTATCATCGGCCAGGGTCTCACGATCGTCAAATGAGACGCTCAAGACCCCCAGCACTCGCTCACCCAGGGTAAGCGGCAGGCTGGCCGTCGCTTTAATACCCCACTGGCGCATGTCGGGCGAATTGAAAAGGGGGTGGCTATCCGCCTGATGCACCACCTGGAGTTGGCCGGTGCGAGCGGCGGTAGCGGTGATACCGTCGGGGCGCGGCTGTCTGAGTTGCCCCCGCCGGGTTTCATCCCGCCAGGCGCTGGCCGCAAATTCCAGGGAGTCAACTGTGTCTACACCCACAAAGATATGAACTTCCATCGCCTCAACTAGAGTTAAGGCGCTACTGACGATGGTATTGAGTACCTGATCCGGGTCAAGGGTGCGGGTCAATTGCAGGCTGATCTGGCGCAGCGCTTCCAATTCAGAGAGGCTGGCTCTGAGGGCGCGCTCACGGACAGCCAGGTCGCTCATCATGGCGTTAAAGCCGGCGGCCAGCTGGCTCAATTCATCCTGACCCACCAGGTGTACCGGCTGGCTCAAATTGCCGGCAGCGACACGCTCAGCCCCTTGCAACAGGGCCAGAATGCCTGTGTTCATCTGACGCAGCAAAGGCCAGGTAACTGCCCCGGCCAGGAGAGAAACTGAGAGCGCAAAAACCAAGCTGGCCGTGACCGCAAAATTGAGCGCCGTTTGAAGTTGCTGCCGGGCCGTAACCAGATTGCGGGCGGCCTGGGGTTGGATCTGCCCCACTAACACTTCCTCGCCGGCGCGAAACAAGCTAGCAGCAAAAGAAGCAAAGAGAACCTGTTGTTGGTTGCGGGCGCTGATCAGGCGTAAGCCGGAGGTTTCCACCTGATCAAAGAGCAGATCAATCTGTTCGACCCAGGCTTGTTCTTGAGCCGTGCCGGCCAAAGTTTTGAATTGGGCCAGATGATGACGAAAGCCGACAAGGGCCTCACTGAACCGCACGGGTTCGGTTTCGGCAGGCGCCGTCAAGTAAGAGACGACAGCCAGAAACAACTCGCGCAACTGGTTATGCATACCGCTCACGGCTTCCTGATAAGCCGCCTGATCAAGATGCGCCACGCGGATGGGGCCGGTTAACAGCGCATTCAGCCTGGCATGGGCTGTCTCTAAAGACGCCAGGTCATCTGTCTGGCTATCTCGTAACTGGATCAACGTCTGGCCGATTTCAGCCGCCTGTTGATGGCTGACTTTTAACATGGACGCCCAAGCCTGTTCCTGGTCGGTTGAGGTCTGAGCCTGATAGTGAGCCACATCCTGTTCAAACTCGCGCAACTGGTTCTCAAATTGGCTGGCAAATCCCACTTCTCCTTCCATTATATAGCGATACAAAGCCGCCTCGGCATCACGCAGCCGGGCCTGCATCTGGACAGCAACAAGCTGCTGATTAATGCCTACCTCTTCAATCGTTTGCAGGGCGGTGGTGGTGGTCCGAGCCAAGTAACCCAGCGCCAACAGATTGACCACCAGGGCCAGGCCCAAAAAAACGACCAGGAGCAGTAATTTCATCCTGATGTGCATCTTCTTTCTACCATCCCCAGCGTAAACTTTAGACATTATATCGATTTAATTGGGGAGCGTTTTTTACCCATCGTGTAGAGCAGGATTTCCAGAATTAAAGGATTTTGATCCTATCATTCAAATAATCCTGCTCTTTCCGGGTGACATAAGTCTAATCGGTATAATGTCTTTTGTTTAATAATACGCCAATTTACGGTATCACTCAAATAAATAATCGGCAGGGCTACTGGGTTAAAGCTGGTATTTGAGTTGTATACAATCAGTATGTGAAGGTAATACAGCAATCAATAAATGTTGTCAAAATTGTCGTTTAGGTGTATAAATGGTCAGTAGCCAGTAGCCAAAAAACAATCTGATTACTGATTACTGGCTACTACCCTACTCATTTTATACCAAAGGAGGTATTTCTCACGTGGTTAGTGGTAAAGAAGAAGTAACAAAACTACAGCGCAAACTAAAATTTGGCATGATCGGCGGGGGGCGTGATGCTTTTATCGGCGCGGTGCATCGCCGGGCAGCTATTTCTGATGGCTTCACCGAATTTGTGGCCGGTGCGCTGTCGAGCGACCCCGGTAAAGCCAAGCTCTCAGGTGAGGATTTGCTATTAGCCCCGGACCGCAACTACGGCAGTTGGCAAGAGATGTTGGAGAATGAGAGCAAACTGCCTGAAGGCGAGCGGATTGATTATGTCTCGATTGTCACACCCAATCACGTCCACTTTGAGCCGGCCCTGGCTTTTGTCGAAGCCGGGTTTAATGTGGTCATAGACAAGCCGATGGTTCACAGCAGCGAGCAGGCCCAAAAGCTGATCGAAGCCGTAGAAAAGCATAAAGTTGTCTTCGGCGTTACCCACAACTATACCGGCTACCCCATGGTCAAGGAAGCCCGCGAGTGGGTCAAGTCGGGCAAATTGGGCAAAATTCAGCGGGTGGTGGTGGAATACCCGCAGGGCTGGCTGTTAAGCAAGCTTGAAGATCAGGGCCAGAAGCAGGCCGAATGGCGCACCGACCCGGCCCGTTCGGGGATTGCCGGGGCGGTGGGCGATATTGGCTCCCACTGCGAAAATTTGGTCAGCTATATCACCGGGCTGGAACTGGATGAGATTTGCGCCGATCTGAACACTTTTGTACCGGGCCGACTGTTGGATGACGATGCCAGCGTGTTGCTCCGCTTCAAAAACGGGGCACGAGGGGTACTGTGGGTCTCGCAGATTGCCGCCGGTGAGGAAAATCACCTGCGTCTGCGGGTTTACGGGACCGAAGGCAGCCTGTCGTGGGATCAGGAACATCCCAATCAAGTCATTTTCATTCCGCCCAGCGGCCCCTGGCAGATTTACAGCCGGGGCAATGGTTCCTTCTCGGCGGCGGCGGCCCGCGCCACCCATCTGCCCTCCGGCCACCCCGAAGCCTTCTTTGAAGCCTTTGGCAATATTTACATGAACATCGGCGACACCATCCGGGCCAGGCTGTCGGGCCGTGAGCCGAACGAACTGGAGCTGGATTTCCCCTCAGTTTACGACGGCGCGCGCGGGGTCAAGTTCATTGAGAAGGTGGTTGAAAGCAGCAAGAGCAGCCAGAAGTGGACGAAGTTTTAAGACGGCTGACCGCCGACGGCTAACCGCCGCTTAAGGCAACTCCAAGAAAATAATTAGCCAAAGTCCGTGAAACGTGATACGCGATGATTCTAGGCAAAAAATCCTCACGTATCACGTTTCACGCATCAGTCGGCCTAAATTTTTGGATGATTTAAATCCTGGAACTGCCTAAGTTCGGCGGTCAGCGGTCAGCCGTCGGCGGTCCTATTGTCAAAGGAGACATACACCCATGAAGGTTGGCGTTTTTAGTTTTGTTTTCCAAGCCCTGCTGTCTTATGAGAAGGCGCTGGATTGGATTGCCGGGGTTGGCGCTCAAGCGGTGGAAGTTGGGTCTGGCGGCTATGTGGCCGAACTGGGCGAGTCGTACTGCAAACCGGCCGAACTGCTGGCCGATGAGAAAAAACTGACGGAGTGGACCAAAAAAGCCGCCGACCGGGGTCTGGAGGTCAGTGCGTTGAGCTGCCACGGCAACCCGCTCCATCCCAACCCGGCCATTGCCGAGCGGCATCGCCAGGATTTTCGGGACACGGTGCAAGTAGCCGAAAAAATCGGCGTGCGGCGAGTTGTCACCTTTTCCGGCTGCCCCGGCGACAGCGACGACAGCAAGTATCCCAACTGGGTCACCTGCCCCTGGCCGCCCGATTTTCTGCGCATTTTGGAGTGGCAGTGGAACGAGAAGGTCATCCCCTACTGGCAGGATGAAGTCAAGTTCTGCCGCGACCACGGTGTGGATATGATCTCGCTGGAAATGCACCCCGGCTTTGTGGTTTACAATCCCGAAACCTTGCTCCGCCTACGCAGCGCCGTTGGCCCGGAGATTGGGGCCAACTTCGACCCCAGCCACTTGTTCTGGCAAAATATTGATCCGCTGGCGGCCATTCGCGCCCTCGGCCCGGCTATTTTCCACGTTCACGCCAAAGACACCATCATTGACCCCTTCAATACCCCGGTCAACGGTGTGCTCGATACCAAACCCTATGCCAACGAAATCAATCGCTCATGGATTTTTCGCACCGTCGGCTATGGCCATGATGTTAAATTCTGGAAAGATTTGGTTAGCACCCTGCGGTTGGTGGGTTACGATTATGTGCTGAGTATGGAACATGAAGATAGCCTGATGTCATTACGCGAAGGATTAGAGAAGGGAGTTGGCTTTTTGAGAGAGCTTATCCTCACCGACGAGCGCGGCAAGCCCTGGTTTGAGTCGTGACGTTCAAGTCATAAGTCCCCATCTACCAAATGAGAGTTATCTAAAGCCTGGTTGAGGACACCGGGCTTTTTATCGTTCCAAACGAGGTAACGGTTTGCTTAAAACCCCTTTGCCGAGTATGCTATTTTAAGTAACTGGCCGCGCTGATCCATCATCAAAAGACTCCCCGTCTGCTGTAACACCAATCATTAATCAATTTACTGCTACAAGGAGAACAAAACCGTGTCCACCCAACGAACCAGACCCTTTGTCCTGCTGCTGTTGTCTGCGCTGCTCTGGATTTTGCTCGCTTGCCGAGGTCAGAGCGAGAGCGCCGCTCCCCCGGCCACCGAGCCGCCCGCCCCCACCCCCGCCGAAACTCCGGCCAAAACAGAGAGTGTTTCCGGTAATAAGCCGGAAGCCACCGCAGCGGCGGTTGAGGCCGAACCCGCCGAGACGGATAATTCCGCCAGTACCTCCGGCGAAGTGGCCGAGGCCGCTACAGTGCGCCAACTGGCCCAACTGCTCGACCTGCGCCAGATGGCGCTGCCGGAGGGAACCGAGGCCCCCGGCCAGGCTGACGTCGGCCAGTTGTTGTACCAAACCCCGGCCGAGGTTACAGCGGTGGTTGACTTTTACCGCCCATTGCTGACCGAGCAGGGCTGGCAGGAACAGAGCGACCAGAGTTATGTAGATACAGCCACCGCCACCCTCTACTTTACCAAAGAAGGCTATGCCCTCAGCCTGACCGCCAGCCAGAGTGGCGACGGGAGCACGATGGTCTCCCTGATGCACCACGGCAATATTGACCTGCGCGCCTTGCCCCAAATGGCCGACGCCGAAGACGGCTTTGCCGCCCCCAATACCTTAATCTATACCAGCCCCTCCAGCGTAGCTGAGGTGGTCGAGTTTACCCGCCAGGAACTGGCCGCCCAGGGCTGGCACGAGTACACCCGGCCCAACAGCGCCAGCGCCGACAATGCCGATATGCAAACTCTCTCCTTTATCCAGAACGGCCTGGAATTGAGCAGCTTCATCAGCCTGGCCCCGGCGCAAGACAACAAAACCTCGGTGCAGTACAGCCTGATTCCGCTGGCGCTCGACATGCCCATCCCGGACGATGCGACGAAAGTAGAGTTTGATGCCAGCCAGCCTTATCTGGGCTTCCAATCGCCGGCCAGCCCTGACACGCTGGTGGACTTTTATCGAGCAGAGATGACCGATTTAGGCTGGACCGAGGTCGAAGATAGAGCGATTACCAACCCTGACCAAGCCTCTCTGACCTTTGACAACGAGGCGGAACAGATGGCCTTGACCCTGAGTTTGGCTAGCGGCGACGATGGGACCACGGCTGTCCTGCAACCCTTCGACGCTGATCTCCTGACCGAAGCCGAGGAGACCAGCCCCACTGAAGAGGTCAGCGAGACCACTGCGACCGAAACCAGCGCGGCCATGCCCGACCTGCCTTTCCCAGAAGACGCTCAAGATGTGGTCTACGACGCCGACGCCACCCAAATCACCTACACCAGTCCGTCAAAAGTTACCGAAGTGGCTGAATTTTATCGGCAGACGCTGCCGGAACAGGGCTGGCAGGAAGATGAAGATTTTTCGATTGTCGAGGACACCTTTGGCTCGTTGGAGTTCAGCCAAGGTGACGACACGCTGTCCATCACCTTGTTCCCCGATGTGATCAAAGGAGACGGAACCCAGGTGATGATAGATGTCAGCGGCATGGTCGCTCCGGCGGAGGAAGTGGTCGAAGCACCCATCGAGGAAAGCACTCCTGCCGCCGACGCGCCCGGCTACACCATTAACGACTGGCCTTTCCCGCCGGAGGCAATTATGGTCAACCGTTCCGGCGATAAACTTACTTACAGCGTAGCCCAGGATTTGCAAACGATAGCCGATTTTTACCGCCCCACCTTTGAGCTGATGGACTTAGGCACAAGCTGTCTCGATGACGTAGGCGACTACACCTCTATCTCATGCAGCTCGAGCAACGGCGACTACTCGCTCAACTTCTTTGCCTTTGAAGCCGGGGACAACAACACCGAGGTTGAGATTAACTTCACCAACTATGCCCTCGGCAGCGCCGACTCCGGCGATAGTTCGGATGGCCCACTAACCGCCGAAGATAAGGACGGCCTGCCCGTGCCCAGCGATTATACCAACTACCTGTCCGAAGGCAGCCCCTTCCTCCGCAAGGTCACCTTTACCTCACCCTCCGACAGCGAAACACTGGTCCAATTCTATCAAACGGAACTGCCCCCACTCGGCTGGGAACAGGCCGGCGAAGTCAGCAGTAACGGTGAGGCAACCAGCCTCACTTTTGAAGGGGCCGAGGGCAAGCTGACCGTGACCATGAAACCTTCCGGCGGCGAAACCGAGGTGGTTCTGGCCAGCAAAAACCCGACGGCTGCCGCCGAGGCAGGTATCCTGCCCCCGGCCGGGCAGGCCCGGATTTATATAGTCAATTTCTCAACCGAGGAATTGACCGTTACCATCAACGACCAGGTCATCAAAGTTGCAGCCGAAGCCGGCACGACCTCCCCCGACGACGCGCCCAAACTGGACTTGAAACCCGGAACGTATGATGTCACCACCCAGGCCGGCAGCAGCAGCGTCACCGATGAAGTTACCATTGGCGCGGATGAAGTCTGGTCATTGCTGCTTACCCCCGAAGGGGCCGCGCCGTTGCAGATGTATTAATCTGCCCAGAAATAACCTGTTTTTTGGAGTATGAAGACCTGACAGGCTTTCGCGCAGCGTACCTGTCAGGTCTGGACTTGCTGAATTATTGTTCCCCGCCTTAACTTGCATTTGAGCCAAATCGATTGAGGGGTTGTGTGTCACTACTCACCAGGCAGCACCCTTCGATACGCTACCCCACGTTGTTCCGCAGCTACTCAGGACGCTCCTCACCGCATCCTGAGTAGGCCGGAACGGCCTGGAGGCCGTATCGAAGGGTGCAGTGAGGAGTTACGTTGGTGTTGTTGCCCCATCTGCCGGGGTTTGATTGCCCCCAAATTCTTGAGTATAATCCTGCCAGACTCATAGACGAACCAATTAAAGTTCATCCATTCAGATCGTTACGGAGGTGTATCCGTAACGGGTAATTAGCAGAGTTAACTCTGCCCATTTGGGTTACAGATAAATATCTGCAACCAACTTATAAGAGGCTGTCTGAAAAGCTGGAGTGCAAGGCTTGCTTTGCCCGGCAAACCAAGGTTTGCACTCCTATCTCAGGCACTTTTCAGACAGTTTCTAAGAATACAAAAACAGGTTAGAGCAGTATGCCCGAGACAAACGGTCGCCCCAAAGACTCAGAACTCCAGGCGGCGCAAGGCCCACCCGACCCCGAACTGGAGTCGTTGATTGCGCCGCAAGGTTACAACCCGGAATTGGTAGACGACGTAGCGACGATGGAAACGCCGGCTCAGCAGCGCCGGGCGGCAATCCGCTTTATGGTGATTTCGCTCATTTTGCTGGCGATTGGCTTCTGGCTGTGTACCCCGGCTAACCTGGTCATCCCGGCCAATCTGGATGACCCGGCCCCTTACGGCATCGAAGCCCGGCCCACCCCGCCGACCAATAAATTTTTGGAAGACGCCATGCCCCGTACTGTGGGTGAGTTCAAACTTGTTGATTTGAAAAAAGAAATGGTCTTTGAAGATCCCTTTGTTGGCGCGGATACGGTGCGGGGAACCTACCTGGACGCGATTGGCAACCCGGCAACGGTGGTCATGATCGAGGCCAAATCTTATATCAATGCCCGGCGCTACCTGGAAAATTATAAAAAACTGCTGGAAGAGCGCGCCACCCTGACCGAATGGAAAGAACGGCTCTATATCGAAGATAACTATATTCAATGGGCCGCCCCCGATTTTGCCGATAGAGCCTACGGTCTGGCCTGGAACAACGACCGTTACTTTATTGCCGTGACCTCGCCCATCAGCGCCACTCAGCAGGCGTTAGCCGCCGCTTTTCCCTATTAATCCAGCCTCAGTGAATCCAAATTTGAGGGGCCAGCACGCCCCCGTGCGGCGGTGTTCGGTACGTGGGCGTGCCTCACCCCTCGAAAATTGGATCTGCCGAGTTTTCTATTCTGCCAGCAAGCCCCGCTGGCGCAGCGCAGCTTGCAGCAGCGGCTCGATTTGGGCCTGGAGGCGGGCGTTAGCGTAACCAGCCCATGCTACATCTGTGTCAACATTGAGCGGAGCACGCAAGGGCTGGCCGGCCGGGTCGGTGATGATGACGCCCGCCTCACGGGCGATCAGTTCCGTGCAGAGGTCGTAGGGGTGGCAGCACAGGCCCAAGGCCAGACCGCTCCGGGCCAGCACTGTTTCCAGCAGGGGCCGCAGATCGGCCACAAAGCGATCGTGGCCGGCCATCAGTTCATAAAACTGGCCGCCGGTGCAAATATATTGGTCTTCAAAGCAGTGGGCCTTGCCGGGCCGCACCGGGCCAAGCGCGCCGCGGATAATTTCTTCGTCAATGGCGGCCAGTTCCTCGCGGCCGCCGGGGAAAAAACGGGCCAGCATGGCGTAGCCGTGAGCAATGGTCCCGGCCCGTGACGGTAATAAACGCAGCGGCCGGCGCTCGCCGGTCAGGCGGTTATACCGCTCGGCCTGCGCGCCCTGGCCGCGTTTGGCCCAGACCACATCGCTGAGATGCTGCTTGAGCAGCGGGATTTCGGTCTGCACCGCCAATTCAATGTCAGACAAACAGGTGGCCGGCCCGCGATTGGGGGCCACGCCGGTCAAAATCCAGGCGCTGCGCTTTTGGTACATAATGCCGCGCGTGCCATCAATCGGGTCCATAATAATCCGCCAGACGGCGTCACTCTCGGCGGCGCCATGGGGTAAGATAGCCCGGCCTCCGGGCAGCCCTTCGGCAATCAACACCAACGGGGTGGTGACCGCAATTTCACGCTCAAAGAACTCCAGCAGCAGTTCCTCGCTCACCCGGTCCACGGCAAAAATGGTGTCGCCTGTGGTATCTTGCACCACCTGAGCCATTTCTTCCAGGGCGCTTTGCTCGCAGGCAGCCACCACCGCCTCGCGGATGCGCTCATGCAGCGCCCGAATCGGCGCCAGCAGCGCCTCCAGTTCAATCATTCAGGTTCTCCTTCGTAAATAGGAGTGCAAAGCTTGCTTTGCACTCCTATTTTATGTTTCGCGTCGGTGTCGTCCCCTGGGACTTCAGTAATAATATCGAGTTGTTAAACAGGTAGCAAATTTAACAAAGAGCCTACTTGACCCGACCCTATTCCCCGGATACAATAAAAAATTGTGAATGGTTCCAAAGGGACGCCAAAGGCGCGCAGAGCGCCCTTGCGGTATGAATAGCCAATTGTCCCAGAGGGATACCCTTGCCGTATAAATTGTTAACGATTTTCATTCACAATTCATCATTCAATCCACAATTATTACACCCATGCCTAACTATTGGCCCGAAGAAGAAGGAGGCATTGCCACCGAGCAAGAACAGCAGCAGAAGGTGGACAAGCCTCGTTTGTACAAAGTATTACTGCACAACGACAACTACACCACCATGGAATTTGTGGTGATGGTTTTGATTGCCGTTTTTCATAAATCCGAAGCCGAGGCGGTGCGCATTATGCTGGATGTGCATCACAACGGCATTGGCATTGCGGGCGTTTACCAACGCGACATCGCCGAAACCAAAGTGCAGCGGGTGTTGCAGTTGGCCCAGGAAGCCCAATTTCCTTTAATGTGTAGCATGGAGCCGGAATGAGCACACCGATTATCCCTGAAACTTTACACCAAAGCTTGATCAACGCCATGGCCGAGGCCCGCCAGCGCCGCCACGAATATGTCACCCTGGAACATCTGCTGCTGGCCTTGACCCAGGAAGCCAGGGCCAGCGAAATCCTGACGGCCTGTGGCGCAGATTTGAAACGGCTGCGCCAAGAGTTGAACGCCTACCTGAACAAAAATATGGAACAACTGCCCGAAAAGCTGCACCTGGAGCCTGAAGAAACGCTGGGCTTCCGGCGGGTGCTGTCGCGGGCGGTCTGGCACGCCCAATCGGCCAGCCAGTCGCAGCTTGAAAGCGGCGATGTACTGGCCGCGCTGCTGGAAGAACCGGACTCGCAGGCTCGCTACCTGCTGGAGCAGCAGGGCGTCACCCGGCTCGACGTGTTGAATTACATCTCGCACGGGATCAGCCGCGAAGAGGCGGTCCCCACCGAGATGGCCGATGAAGACGAGGATGCCGGCGAGCGGGTCAAAGACCCCTTGGCCGCCTTCACCACCGACTTGGTGGAGCTGGCCGCCAGCGGCAAGATAGACCCTCTGATTGGCCGCGCCGCCGAACTGGAACGGACCATCCAGGTCTTGTGTCGCCGGCTCAAGAATAATCCTTTGTTGGTGGGTGATGCCGGAGTAGGTAAAACGGCCATGGTCTATGGTCTGGCTACTCGCATTTACGAAGGCCAGGTACCCGACCTGTTAAAAGAGGTCCACATCTTTGCTTTGGATATAGGCCTGCTGCTGGCCGGGACCAAGTTTCGCGGCCAGTTTGAAGAGCGGGTTAAAGGGGTGCTGCGGGCGCTGCAAGATAAACCTCGCTCCATTCTGTTTATTGACGAAATCCACACTGTTGTCGGCGCGGGGGCCACCAGCGGCGGCTCGGTGGATGCCTCCAGCCTGCTCAAGCCAGTCCTGGCCAGCGGCGAATTACGCTGTATCGGCTCGACCACCCACGAAGAGTACAAAGCCCTGGAGAAAGATCGCGGCCTGGCCCGGCGCTTTCAAAAAATTGACATCCTCGAGCCATCGGTTGAGGAAACGGTCCAAATCCTGACCGGCTTGAAACCTCGCTTTGAGGAACATCACGAGATCAGCTACACCGACGCGGCCATCCGGGCTGCCGCCGAACTGGCCGCCAAACATATTAACGACCGCTTCCTGCCCGACAAGGCCATTGATGTCTTGGACGAAGCCGGGGCGCGCCAGCGCATCCAGCCCGTCGCAGCCCGCAAGGAGGTGCTGGACCGGCCTGAAGTCGAGGCAGTGGTGGCAGCCATGGCCCGCGTCCCCGCCGAAAGCGTTTCCGGCGACGACCGCACCCGCCTGAAACACCTGGACAGCACCCTGCGTCAGTACATCTTCGGCCAGGCCGGGGCGATTGAAGCCATCGTCGCCGCCATTCGCCTGTCGCGGGCCGGCCTGCGCCTGCCCGACAAGCCAGTGGGTTCGTTCCTTTTTTTTGGGCCGACCGGCGTCGGCAAGACTGAACTGGCCCGCGTGTTGAGCCGCTCGCTGGGGGTGGAACTGCTGCGCTACGATATGAGCGAATATTCCGAAAAGCACACCGTTAGCCGCCTGATTGGCGCCCCCCCCGGTTATGTCGGCTTTGACCAAGGCGGCTTGCTGACCGATGCCGTCCGCCGCCATCCCTACTCGGTGGTGCTGCTCGACGAAATCGAGAAGGCTCATCCCGACCTGTTTAATATTTTGCTGCAGGTAATGGATCACGCCACACTGACCGACAACACCGGCCGCCGGGCCGATTTTCGCAACGTTATTCTGATTATGACCACCAACGCCGGGGCCAGGGAATTGACCGCTCAGCCGATGGGTTTTGCCCCGGCCACCGCCGGCGACCCGGCTAAAAAGCCGTTGGAGCACCTATTCAGCCCCGAATTTCGCAATCGGCTGGATGCGGTGGTTCGCTTTGATACCCTCTCCACCGAAACGATCAAACAAATTGTGGATAAGCAGGTCAACGAGCTAAGGGCCGCCCTACGACCCAAGCAGATCAGCCTGGAGCTAAGCGAAGCCGCCCGGAACTGGCTGGCTCAACACGGCTATCACAAAGATTTTGGCGCGCGGCCTATGTCGCGCCTGATTGACGACAAGCTACGTAAACCCCTGGCCGAAGCCATGCTCTTTGGCGAGCTGGCCGACGGCGGTGGGACCGCCTGGGTGGATGTGGTGGACAATGAGATCAGTTTGACTTATACTTCATTGAAAATAGTTGTCAGTAGCCAGTAGTCAGAAAGTAATTTTCATTGTCGGTGTCGTCTCCAAGGGACTGTCCAACTCCTTCGTAAATACCTAAGTTTGGCCCAAAGTAATGGCAATATGCTCTTGGGCCAATAGAGCCGCCAGCCCTGTGCCCAATTCGCGAGCGAGTGGGTC
>Ga0209172_10002300_pt1 | contig 34526 bp, 35 predicted proteins | sample LarsenN4metaG_FD_184113 | JGI IMG/M metagenome (GOLD analysis project Ga0209172, IMG submission 184113) | Hot spring sediment bacterial and archeal communities from British Columbia, Canada, to study Microbial Dark Matter (Phase II) - Larsen... ... | reverse complement strand
CACCGAGATCGATCACGTCGGGATCGCGGTGGACGATCTGGACGCGGCCGTCGAGCGCTACCGTCGGGCCTTCGGCGTGGAGCCCGCCCACCGCGAGCGGGTCACCTCGCAGGGCGTCGAGGAGGTCCTGTTCGCGGTCGGCACCTCCTTCATCCAGCTCCTGGGGGCGCTCGGCCCCGATACGCCCGTCGGTCGGTTCCTGGCCCGGCACGGCCCCGGCGTGCACCACGTGGCGTACCGCGTGGAGGACGTCGCCGCGGCGCTCGAGCAGCTGCGCGCCCGGGGCGTCCGGCTGATCGACGAGGCCCCGCGACCCGGCTCCCGAGGCACGACGATCGCGTTCGTGCACCCCTCGGACATGGACGGCGTCCTGGTCGAGCTCGTCCAGGAGGGCTAGGGCAGGAAGGGCACGGCCGGATGACGCAGGTCGCACATGCGCAGCGCATGCGCGATGGGGTCCCGGGCATAAGCGGCTCCGACAGACCTACGGCAGGTCGCTGAGCCCTCGCTCGGGCGCGTTGACCAGGACCGCGACGTTGCCCTCGGGGAGCCGGCCATCCGCCATCAGCTGGTGGACCTGGCCCGTCTCCGCGTAGTCGTAGGTCCGACCGAGCGTCGTGCGGACCTTGCCCTCGCGCACCAGGTCGTTGAACGCTGTCGCCTGCTCGTCGTTGAACAGGTGCGAGCCCTGGTAGCGCTTCTGCAGGTACCACAGGTAACGGACGTCCACCATCGTGTCGTACCCGCTCGTGCCCGCGCAGATCACGACCATGCCGCCCCGCTCGCACACGAAGATCGAGGTGGGGATCGTGTCCTGGCCCGGGTGGTCGAACACGATGTTCGGGCTGCGCTTCTCGCCGAGCACGTCCCAGATCGCCTTGCCGAAGGCCTTCGCGCCGTCGAACCACGTCTTCCACTCGGGCGAGTCCCACGCGGGCGGAACGCCCCAGTGCGAGAACGCCGTGCGGTCGATGTACCCGACCGCGCCGAGCCCCTTCGCGTACTCGCCCTTGTGGGCCGAGCTCACCACCGCCACGGCCCTGGCGCCGGCGAGGGTGACGAGCTGCACGGCGAGCGAGCCCAGGCCTCCCGAGGCGCCCCAGACCAGGACCACGTCGCCCTCCTTCACGGTGTTGGGTGGCCACCCATGGAGCATGCGGTAGGCCGTGGCCCCGGTGAGGGTCGGCGCCGCGGCCTCCTCCCAGGTGAGGTGCTCGGCCTTGGGCAGGCACTGGTGGGCCTGGACCTTGCAGAACTGCGAGAAGGAGCCCCAGCACGAGTCGTACCCCCAGACGCGGAAGCTCGGCGCGAGGCCCGGATCGTTGCCGGCCAGGACCCACGGGTCGTCCAGGTCCCACTGCCCGGCGTGCACGACGACCCGGTCTCCGACCCGCACGTTGGCGACCTCGGAGCCGACCGCGTACACCACCCCCGCCGCGTCCGAGCCCACGATGTGGAACCCGGTCGGCTCGCCCCACCGAGCCTGGGTCTTCGTCACGTCGATCGGGACCCCTCGGGCGGCCCAGACGTTGTTGAAGTTCACGCCCGCCGCCATGACCATGACGAGCGCGTCGTGCGGGCCGAGCTCGGGGACGTCGATCACCTCGTCGACGATCGCGTCGCGCGGTTCGCCGAACCGCTCCGGGCGGACCAGCTGCGCGTGCATCGAGCGCGGGACCTCGCCGATGGGCGGGATCTCCCCGATCTCGTACAGGTCCTTCGTCATCGTCCGATCCTCCGGAGGTGTGGGGTCGGGCGGACGCTAGCCTGCGCGACCGGCCGACGACAACCCCGGTGGCGTCAGCCGGCGCCGGGGCTCCGCGCAGCGCTCGAGGGGCAGCTCGTGGCGCGCGGGCACCAGGTGCAGTACGGGCCCGGGCGCAGCTCCGGCGTCCGGCCAGCGTCCGACGCCGCGGCCGTTCGCACGGCCTCGATCACCCGGTCGGCCGCGCGAGAGAGCACCCGCTCGTCGACGTCCTCCGCCTGCCACTCGCCCGAGTCCAGGTACAGCGTCGCCACCCGGTACGGCGGGACCCCGAACCGCAGGGCGAGCAGGAGCGCGTAGAAGCGCATGTCCTCGGCGTGCTCGGGCCAGGCCCGTCCCGTCTTGAGGTCGATCGCGAGGCGCGTCGCGCGGATGGGCTCGGCGTCGGCCGGCGCGCCGAGCACGAGGTCCAGCGTGCCCGAGAGCACCAGCGCCCCGCCGTGCAGCACCGCCCGGACGTGCCACTCCGTGCACGGTGAGAGCTCGCGGCGCATCCGGCGCAGCGGCGGCATGGTCGAGCGGAACAGCTCCAGCGTCTTCGCACCCTCCATGAGCGCCTCGTCGCGCCGCAGCGGCTCCAGATCCCGCCAGTAGGCGGCGAAGCCCTCGTCCTCCTCGGTGAGCCGCTCGGCGGCGGTCTCGACGAGCTCGTGCGGGACACGCTCCTCGCGCCCGACGACCTCGAGCTCGACCGCCCGGTGGGCGAGCCGGCCGGCCGTGAACCGGGCCGAGAACGCGAAGGGCCCCCGCTCGCCGGCGCGGACCGCATCGAACAGCCCGGGGCAGCGCCCGAGGTCGTTCAGATGGCTCTTGCCGAGCCACAGCGGGCGTCTGGGCTCGAAGCCGCGCACGGTCTCCTCGATGCGGTCCCGCAGCCGCTGCGCGAGATCTGGCGGGAACGACGGCCGATCGTCCGCGCCGATCAATCCCTCGAGGGTCCGGCGCTGCGACGGTGAGAGCTCCGGGGTCGCCTGCACGCCTCGGATGGTAGGAGTACCCACCGACATGGCCGAGACCCCGAACGAGATCCTCCGCGCGCTGGCCGACCCCGAACGGCTCCAGGTCGCCGGGCTGCTCGCCCGATCCGAGCGCTCACCCTCCGAGCTCGCCGAGGCGCTCGACCTGCCGCCGACCCGCGTCCGCCGGCACCTGAACCGGCTGACGGCCACCGGGGTCGTCCGGCTGAACGAGGACCGGCGCACCTACCGGCTGGACGCCGAGACCCTCCGGTGGGCCGCCGAGCAGGTGGGGCCACCCCGCGAGGCCGGGATCGCCCTCGGCGCCGCGAGCGAGGGCGAGGAGATCGTGCTCCGCACGTTCTTCCGCGACGGGCGCCTGACCGAGATCCCCGCGAAGGGGTCCAAGCGCCGGATCGTGCTCGAGCGGATCGCCCTCGAGTTCGAGCCGGGCGTCCGCTACGACGAGCGGACGGTGAACGCGATCGTCGGCCGGTTCTACCGGGACCACGCGGCGATCCGCCGGTACCTCGTCGACGGCGGATCCCTCACGCGGGAGCGCGGCGAGTACTGGCGGAGCGGTGGGCGCGTCGAGGTCGACTGAGCGCCGGTTCGCTCCGGCGCAACCCCGGTTCGACGAGAGCAGCGTTGCGCTGCTAGGTTCCCGGCCGTGCGTGGCCCTGCTCGCCTGCTCGTGCTCGCCCTGCTCATCGGCGCCATCGCGCCGGTCGGCCTCGCCCGCGCGGGGGAGGGCGACGAGGAGCGAGCCGGGCCGTGCCCGATCGTCCGCACCGAGGACCAGGGCGTGCGGGACTGGGTGCGCGACCTGATCCGCTGCGCCACGAGCCGGTGGGACGTTCCGGGCGGCGCCGCGAGGGCCACCTGCGTCGCGCAGGCCGAGAGCGGCCTCGACCCCAAGACGGTCTCGGACGACGGCAGCTACGTCGGCCTGTTCCAGCACTCGGCCGAGGCCTGGCCCGACCGCTACCGGGCATGGACCCGTCCGGCGTGGCAGCTCGACGAGCGTCCGCTGAACGCGCGGACCAACGTGATCGTCACGGTCCGGATGGTGAATGCGGACGGCTGGGGTCCCTGGCGCGGCGTGGGCGACTGCTGGACCGACCGGTGACCTGGACGACGGAACCCGAACCCCGTGCCGGGAGCCCCCGGGTGACCGCCGGGGGCTCCTCGCCGTAGACTCCGGGGACCATGGCCACGACCGAGGCGCCCCGCACGCCGACCGTTGAGGAACGCATCGAGGAGCTCCGCAAGCGCAAGGCGGCGCTCCTGGACGACCAGCGGAGGGACGCCGTCCGCAAGCAGCACGACAAGGGCAAGCTCACCGCGCGCGAGCGGCTCGAGCTCCTCCTGGACCACGGGTCGTTCGTCGAGACCGATCCGCTCGCGATCCATCGCTCCCACGACTTCGGGATGGACCGGAGCCGGCCGCCGGGCGATGGGGTCGTGACGGGCTACGGCACCGTCGACGGGCGCAGGGTGTTCGTCGCGAGCCAGGACTTCAGCGTGTTCGGCGGCTCCCTCGGCGAGGTCCACGCCGAGAAGATCTGCAAGGTGCAGGACCTCGCGATGTCGACGGGGGCGCCGTTCATCCAGATCAACGACTCGGGTGGGGCCAGGATCCAGGAGGGCGCCGCGAGCCTGGCCGGCTACGGCTACATCTTCGAGCGCAACGTCCGCGCGAGCGGCGTGATCCCCCAGATCAGCGTCATCATGGGCCCGTGCGCCGGCGGCGCCGTGTACTCCCCCGCCATCACCGACTTCACGTTCATGGTTCGGGAGAGCTCCCACATGTTCATCACCGGGCCCGAGGTCATCAAGGCGGTCACGGGCGAGGAGGTCACCTTCGAGGAGCTCGGCGGCGCGATGACCCACGCGAGCCGGTCGGGCGTCGCCTCGTTCGTGAGCCAAGACGAGGAGGAGTGCATGGCGATGGTGCGCCACCTCCTGTCCTACCTCCCGTCGAACAACCTCGAGGACCCGCCCGCGTACGCGGTCGTGGACGACCCCGAGCGCCACGACGAGGGGCTCACCCACCTCGTGCCGGACTCCGCCAAGGAGCCCTACGACATGCACGAGGTGATCCGCCGCGTCGTCGACGACGGCGACTTCTTCGAGGTCTTCCCGTTCTGGGCGATGAACATCGTCACCGGCTTCGCGCGGCTGGACGGCCGCAGCATCGGGATCGTCGCGAACCAGCCGAAGGTGCTCGCCGGCACCCTGGACATCGACTCCAGCGAGAAGGCGTCGCGGTTCGTCCGCTTCTGCGATGCGTTCAACATCCCGATCCTCACGTTCGTGGACGTCCCGGGGTTCCTGCCGGGGGCCGAGCAGGAGTACCACGGCATCATCCGGCACGGGGCGAAGCTCCTGTACGCGTACGCGGAGGCCACCGTCCCGCGCATGACCGTGATCACCCGCAAGGCGTACGGCGGCGCGTACCTGGTGATGAACTCCAAGCACCTGCGCGCGGACGTGGCGTTCGCGTGGCCGACGGCCGAGATCGCGGTGATGGGGCCGGAGGGGGCCGTGAACGTCGTGTTCCGCAAGGAGATCGAGAAGGCCGAGGATCCGGCCGCGCGGCGGCAGGAGCTGATCGGCGAGTACCAGCGCAAGTTCGCCAACCCCTACGTCGCCGCCGAGCGCGGCTTCATCGACGACGTGATCGAGCCCGCCGAGACACGGCCGCGCCTGGTCAAGTCGCTGCGGATGCTCGCCACCAAGCGCGAGTCGGTGCCGGCCCGCAAGCACGGCAACATCCCGCTCTAGCGATGGACGACGAGCGACGCTTCGAGCTGCCCGGGGATCTGTCCCCCGACGAGGAGCGCGCGGTCATCACCGCGCTCGAGCGCTACTTCATCCAGGAGGACCCGCACCCCAACCCGTGGGTGCTCGCCGGGCGGATGGACGCCACCGGGATCGGCGCGCTGCAGGCCCGCCGGTACATGGACGAGCCGTGGGGCTCGACCCGTCGACACGGCTTCGCCCGCCCCGGCGTCCCGCCGCTCCACGGCCGTGGCGACGCCGGCTAGGTCCCCGACGCTCGGGCCAGCGCCGTCCGGTGCCGACCCCCCCTCCGATGCGTCACCATAGTGACGAGCGCGCCATCCGGGACGTTCGCTCGGGATCGATGGGAGCCACCAAGCAGCCGGCGGCCGTGGACGGCCGGGACGGAGCCCTCGCGGTCTTCCGCGCGGAGGGCTGCTCGCCCGCGCGCCCCTGGGGGAACGGCCCGGGGGACACCACCGGGGCGCACACGCACGGCTACCACAAGGTGCTGTTCTGCCTGTCGGGATCGATCGTGTTCCACACGGACCAGGGCGATCTGGAGCTCCGCCCGGGGGATCGGCTGGATCTCGAGCCCGGGACGCGGCACGCGGCCACCGTGGGGTCGGACGGGGTCGAGTGCATCGAGGCGTCGAGGTGACGAGCGTCGCCCTGCACGTCGATCAGCTCTCCTTCGCAGCGCCGGGCGGCATCGGGACCTACATCCGCAACCTCGCGCCGGCGCTCGGGCGCGTGGATCCGACGCTCGAGCTCAAGCCGTTCCACGCGCGGTTCGGACCCGACGCGCGCCCCTCGGAGCGCTGGATGCGCGATCTCTGGGTGCAGGAGCTCGACGGCTCCATCCGGTCGCTGTACCCGAGGTGGGCCCTGTTCGGGCGCCCGGCGCTGCCCGCCTCGCTCCGCGCGACCGACGTCCTCCACGCCACCAACCACGCGGCGATCCCGCCCGCCGGCGCGGGTCAGCGGCTCGTGGTCACGATCCACGATCTGGCGTTCGAGCGCTTCCCCGAGCTGTTCCCCCGAGGGTGGAGGGTGCTGTACCGGCTCGGCCTGCGAGCAGCCGTTCGCCGGGCGGACGCGATCATCACGCCGTCCCGCAACACGGCCGAGGACGTGCTCTCCCGGACCGAGATCGAGCCGTCCAAGCTCCACGTGACGCCGCTCGCGGCCGCCCTGCCGACCGCCGGGCTCGAGGTCGAGGCGGTCCTGCGGCGGCTCAGGCTCCCCCGCGACTACGTCCTGTTCGTGGGGACGCTCGAGCCTCGCAAGAACCTGGTCCGGCTCGTGCGTGCCTACCGACGGGTGGCCGCCACGGGCGTGCCCCACGCGCTGGTGCTGGCCGGCCCCATGGGATGGCACCATGAGGCGCTGATGCGCGAGATCGCCCTGTCCGGCCCCGGCGAGGTCGTGCTCACCGGGCCCCTGCCCGGGGAGGACCTCGACGCGCTCTACCGGGGCACTGCCGCGTTCGTGTACCCGTCCCTGTACGAGGGCTTCGGCCTGCCGGTCCTGGAGGCGATGGCCCGGGGCGCGCCGACGGTGGCCTCGAGCACCTCCTCGCTCCCCGAGGTCTACGGCGACGCCGCGCTCGGCGTGGACCCGCGGTCGATCGCCGAGATCGCCGCCGCGATGGAGCGACTCGTCACGGACGCCGAGCTGGCAGGACGGCTCGGCTCCCTCGGCCGCGCGCGTGCCGAGCGCTTCACCTGGGACGAGACGGCGCGGCTGACGCTGGAGGTCTACGGGGGCTCGGCGTGAAGGTCTCCCTGATCACCACCGTCCTGGACGCGGGCGAGCGCCTCGAGGGCTTCCTGCGGACGCTCGAGGCCCAGACGCGCCAGCCCGACGAGGTCGTGGTGGTGGACGGCGGTTCCACCGACGGCACGCTCGAGCGGCTGCGCCGGGCCGAGGGGATCACGCTGATCGAGGAGCCGGGCGCCAACATCGCCCGGGGCCGGAACCTGGCCATCTCCGCGGCCGCCCACGACGTGATCGCCGTGACCGATGCCGACTGCGAGCTCGAGCCGGACTGGCTCGAGCTGCTGCTCCGGCCCCTCGAGGCGGGAGCCGACGTCGCGATGGGCGCCTACCGCCCCATCGAGGACCGGTTCCTGCACCGGTGCATGGCGGCGGTGAACCTGCCCGACCCCGACGAGTGGGACGAGGCCACGTTCATGCCGAGCGGCCGCTCGGTCGCGTTCCGTCGCGAGGCGATCGACGCGGCGGGCGGCTACCCCGAGTGGCTCGCGATCGGAGAGGACATGTACGTCGACCATCGATGGCGCGAGCTGGGGATGGACATGCGCCTGGCCCGCGACGCCGTGGTGCGCTGGCCGCTCCGGCCGGACCTCGCCTCCACGTGGACCCAGTACTTCCGGTACGCGCGCGGGGACGCGATCGCCGGCATGCACCGGCAGCGCCACGCCCTGCGCTTCGGTGTGTACGCGGGAGCGCTGTACGCCTGGTCCTCGCGGAGCCGCCTGCTGAAGCTCGCGAGCCTGGTCGGCGCCGCCGCCTACGCGTCCGCGCCGCTCCGTCGCGCGCTCCGCCGCTCCGACGACCCCCTCGAGCGCGCGGGGTCCGTCGCGGCGATCCCGCCGCTGATGGCGTTCATCGACGCGGCGAAGATGACGGGCTACGTCGCGGGCCTGTGGGCCCGACGCCCTCACTCGTAGTCGTAGAAGCCCTTGCGGGTCTTCCTGCCCAGGTGACCCGCGGTGACCATCCGCTTGAGCAGCGGCGGAGGCGCGAACAGCGGCTCCTTGAACTCCTCGTACAGCACGTTGGCCACGAACATCGTCGTGTCCACCCCGATCAGGTCGATGAGCTGGAGGGGCCCCATCGGGTGGTTCAGCCCCAGGTGGACCGCCGTGTCGATGTCCTCGCGCGTGGCGAAGCCCTCCTCCAGCAGCCGCACGGCGCTGTTCAGGTAGGGGATCAGGAGCATGTTCACGATGAACCCGGCGCGGTCGCGGGACTCCACCGTGGTCTTCCCGAGTCGGACGCCCCACGCACGCCCGAACTCGATCGTCTCGTCGGCGGTCGTGATCGCCTTGACGAGCTCGATCAGACCCATGACGGGCACCGGGTTGAAGAAGTGCATCCCCATCACGAGCTCGGGGCGCTCGGTCGCCGCGCCGAGGTCGGCGATCGGGATCGACGACGTGTTGCTCGCAAGGATCACGTCCGGGCGTGTGACCTCGTCGAGGCGGCGGAACAGCTCCACCTTGGTCGCGTGGTCCTCGGTCGCGGCCTCGATCACGAGGTCGACCCCGGCGAGGTCGGTGACGTCGGTCGTCCCCTCGATCCGAGCCAGGACCTCGGCCCGCTCGCCCTCCGTGAGCTTCTCGCGCTCGACCGCGCGGAGCGTGGAGGTCTCGATCCGGTGGCGACCCTGCTCGACGAGCTCCTCGGTCGGCTCCAGGTAGACGACCGAGGTACCCGCGCGCGCGCAGACCTCGACGATGCCCGAGCCCATCAGGCCGCAGCCGACGACCCCGACCGAGCGGACGTCCTCAGCCCTCATCGCTCGACAAGCCTATCCCGTGGGGCGACCGCTACCCCCCGGTCGTCGCCAGGTACCCCTCGAGCTGCTCGATCGTGAGCTCCCCGGTCGCCCGGGCGGTCACCGTGCCGTCCGCGTCCACGAACACGAAGAACGGGAAGACGGAGACGCCGAAGGCCCGCGCCGCGGTGTTCTCGCGGTCGTCGACCAGGACGGGGGGCGTCCAGCCCTCACGTTCGAGCCACGCGTCCGGCGGGTAGTTGGGCTGGTTCGGGTCGATGGAGGTGGCCACCGAGTACAGGTCGACGCCCGGAGGCGCCCCCTGCGTGTCCAGCCAGTCCTGGATCACCGGGACCTCCGCCTGGCAGTGCGGACACCAGTGCGCGAGGAAGACGATCGCCTTCGGTCGACCGTCCCCTCCGATCGTGAGCGGCGCACCGTCGAAGCCCTCGCCCGTCACCACGGGCGCCGGCGTCCCGACGGCCGGGTCGGGCTCGCCCTCGAGCGCGGGCAGGGCGTCGCCGCTGACGCTCACCGTGCCGGTGATCGCCTCCGCGTCGCTGACCCCCTCCTCGCCGGACGTGAGGACCACGGCGAAGATGCCCGCGACGACCAGGACCCCCACCACGGCCAGGACGATCGAGGAGGTGCTGCGGCCGCTCGTCCGTCCCTTCGCCTTGGACCCCTGGCTCCTCGTCACCTTCCTGCGTGTCACCCTCGAACCACCTCCAGGTCTTCCTCGACCGCCTCCTCGCCCGCGATCCCTCGCTCGGACGGCCCGAGCAGCAGCAGGGTGACGATCAGCGCGAACCCCGACAGAGCCATGAAGGGTATCGAGATGTAGTGGAACCGCCATATCCACACCGTGGTGCACGGCACGTCCACGGAGCAGGACAGGGACGACTGATCGGGGAACCGCTCCAGCTGGTAGTGGTAGACGGAGATCGCGGAGCCGATCGCGGCCAGGGCGATCGCGTAGGGGCGGATGCCGAAGTCGCGCCTCCACGCGGCGATCCCCAGGATCACCGGCAGCGGGTACATCGCGATCCGCTGGTACCAGCACAACTGGCACGGCGGGAAGTGGGCGATCTCGGACAGGTACAGGCTGCCGAGGGTCGCCACCAGCCCGACCAGGGCCGCGAGCGCGAGTGACGCCCCGTCGACCATGTCGCGCAGCCACCGCAGCCCTCCCGCGGCGCGCTCGGAGAACCGCGCCGCGACGGCGAGCACCACGGCCACCACGACCACCACGTTGGCCACGACCGTCAGGAGCGCGAAGAACAGCGACATCGTGGCGACGCTCATCCGGACCTCCTGGGCATGGCGCCCATGGTACGGGACAACCGTCGGTACCAGGCGGCCGCTATCATCGTCGCCACCGATCGACCATGCCTGCGTTCCCGCTCCTCATCGCCCACGGCGGCCGACCCGACGAGCTCGTCGCCCAGATCCTGGTCGTGGCGGGCCTCGTGGCCGGGTGGGTGGGGATCTCGCGCGTGCGAGGCAGGCGCTTCGCCCAGATCCCCGTCGCCGCCGGCTGGCTGCTGGTGGGGCTCGCCCCGGCGCTGCTCGCGCTGGCGATCCTCGTGCCGACCGTCATCTGGCGCACCCCCGTCAACTCGGCGGACCGACCCTCCTCGACCGCGGTCATCCGCATCGCGGAGCCGGTCGAGGGTCAACGGGTGTCGACGGCCACGCTGGACGTGGTGACCGAGATCACCGGGGCGACGGTCGTGGACGCTTCGTCCACCCAGGTCGCGCCCGACACCGGGCACGTGCACATCTACGTGGACGACCGCCTGATGTCGATGGCCTACGCGCCCGAGCAGGAGATCGCGATCGACTGGCTCTCGCCGGGTCCGCACGTGCTCCGGGTGGAGTTCGTGGCTGCCGACCACGTCGCGTTCGACCCCCCCGTCGAGGCCAGCGTGACGTTCGTGAAGCTGACCGGGTGAAGCCGCGTCAGCAGACCTGGGAGAGCAGCGGCCAGGGGTTCACGGCGGAGCCGATCACCGAGTAGCCGTACGGGCTCGTGGGCCAGCTCGTCGGGATCGTGTTGGGGTGCCACTCGAAGTGGTTGTGGGGCGTGCTCGCGTTCCCGGTCGCGCCGACGTAGCCGATGATGTCGCCTGCCTGGACCGGCCCCGTCACGCCCGGCTGCATCAGGTGCGCGTTGTACGTGTACCCCAGCGCGCCGTACACGTACACGGCGTAGCCGCCGAGCGAGTTGGTGGAGGTCCGCGCCTCCCCGTCGAACGTCGCCCGGATCGGCGTGCCCTGAGGCGCGATGATGTCGTTGCCGGCGTGGGGGTGGTACCCGCCGCCGTACCGGGGGGCGCCGAACCCGTCGTACACGGCCCGCGGCTGGTCCACGGGGCAGACCTTGAAGACCTCGTTCGCGTAGAAGCGCACACCCGACAGCGCCGCGAGCTCCCGACGGTACTGCTTCTTCAGGTCCTGCACCAGCTCCGCGGCCCGCGCCCGGTCGGCGTTCAGCTGGTCCAAGATCGCCTGCTGCTCGGCGAACTTGGCGTCGAGCGCCGCCTGCTTGGCCTCGACCGCGGCCAGGGCCTTGGCGGCCTTGGCCTGGAGCCTCTGCTGCTCCGCCTCGCGTGCCGCCAGGTCGTTGCGGAGGTTCTGGACCTCGGTGGCGAGGTCCGCGTCCGTCTGCGACAGCGCGTCGACGAACGCCACCCGGTCCGACAGGTCCGAGAGCGAGGATGCGCCCAGGAGGAACTCGATCGCGTTGCCGGGTCCGTCCATGTACGCCTCGCGGGCCCGCTCGTCCAGCTGAGCGCGCAGGGCGGCGTGCTCCGCCCTCGCCGCCTGGAGCTCGCTCCGCGTGGACCTGAGCTCCTCGGTGATCTGCTCCCAGCGGCCCTCGGCCTCCTGGAACTGCATCGCGAGGACGGCCGCCTCGGCCGAGAGCCGGTCCAGCTCGTCCTGCTGGGCCCGGATCCGTGCCGCGATCTGCTCGAACTCGGCCTCCGCCGCCGCGAGCTTGTCCTTCGTGGACGGCTCGGCCAGGGCGACCCCCGCGACCGCAGCGACCAGGGCGAGGACCGCAGCCACGAGCAGGGCGCGGCGCACCAGCGCGGGCGATCGTCTTGCGTTGTCGGCCATGGGGAGCAGCCTTCCTATCGAACGGCCGCCTCGGGTGTCAACCGAGCGTCCCGAGCCTGCCCCGGCCGGAGACCGGTTTCAACAACCCCCTCGACCGGTCGGGCGGTGGGCTTGAGCCCCGTCTACCGCAGCTCCGAACCCGGGAGCCCCAGGTCACGGGCGATGACCAGGCGTTGGATCTCGCTGGTCCCCTCCCCGATCTCCAGCGCCTTCGCGTCGCGGTACCAGCGCGCGACCGGGAGCTCCTCCATGACGCCGTACCCCCCGTGCACCTGCACCGCCTCGCGGGCGCACGACACGGCGACCTCGCTCGCGTGCAGCTTGGCGATGGCTGCCTCCGTGGTGCACGGGCGGCCGTGGTCCCGCAGCCAGGCGGCCCGCAGGTACGCGAGCCGAGCGGTGTCCACGGCGACCCGCATGTCGGCCAGCTTGAAGCCGATCGCCTCGAACGCCCCGATCGGACGCCCGAACGCCTCGCGGGCGCTCGCGTACCGGACGCTCTCCTCCAGGCACGCGCGCGCCAGGCCGACCGCCATCGCCGCGATCGCGATCCGGCCGTCATCGAGGATGCCGAGCAGCTCGGCGAGGCCGCGCCCCCGCTCGCCGAGCAGGTGGTCGCGGGGGACCCGGCACCCCCGCAGGACGACCTCGCGCGTGTCGCTCGCCCTCCAGCCGAGCTTGCGGTACGGGGGCCCGACCGAGAACCCGGGACTGTCGGTGGGCACCACGATCGCCTCGAAGCCGTCCTCCGTCCGCGCCCCCACGATGCAGACGCTGGTGAGCGGGGTCCCCGCGTTCGTGATGAACGCCTTCGTCCCGTCGAGCACCCACTCGTCGCCCTCGAGCCTGGCCGTCGTGGCGATCGCCCGCACGTCGGAGCCTCCGCCCGGCTCGGTCAGGGCGAACGCGCCGATCGCGAGCCCCCGGGCCATCGGCGCGAGCCAGCGCTCCTTCTGCTCCTCGGTCCCGAACCGGAAGATCGGGTTGGCGCCGAGGCACACCGCCGCCTCGAGCGTGAGGGCCACGGAGGCGTCCGCGCGCGCGAGCTCCTCCACGCACAGGCAGAACGTCAACAGGTCGGCGTCGAGCCCGCCGTAGCGATCGGGGAAGGGGATCCCGAACAGCCCCAGCTCCGCCATCCGGCGGACCACCTCGAGCGGGAACTCCTCGCGCTCGTCGTACCCGGACGCCGCCGGGGCGACGACGTCCTCCGCGAAGGCGCGCACCGCGTGCTGGAACTCCCGTTGCTCCGGTGTGAGGTCGAAGTCCACCCGCGGATCACCGCCGGACGAGGTCGGGCTCACGGAGCGACTGCTCCGCGTGGAGGGACCCGAGCAGCGTGCGCGCGCCCTGGACCTCCGTCGACCCTCCGGCCGCCTCGTCGCCGAACACGCGCGCGATCCACCAGACCTGCGCGGCCACATCCTTCGCACGTCCTCGCTCCCGCAGGTCCGCGAGCAGGTCCGTGGCACGTTCGAGCGCCGCCTCAGGGTCGCCCTCGGCGAGCAGGAGCTCGGCCTCCGCGTCCAGGAGCCATCCGAGGGACGCGGGACCGCCGGAGCCGGCGACGGCCGAGGCCTCCTCCAGGACCTGCCGAGCACCGGCCGTGTCGCCGGACCGGACCAGCGCTTGGGCCAGGTAGCCGGCGGTCCACGTGACGATGCTGCGTTCGCTGAGCTCCCGGCAGAGCCGGTACGCCTCGCGCAGGTCCCTGAGCGCCTCGTCCACGGAGCGCGACAGGAGACGCACGATCCCGCGCGAGGTGAGCCCGCTCGCCAGCTCCCACCGGGCGCCGAGCTCCCGGAAGGTCTGCACCGCGGCGTCGAGGTGCTGCAGCGCTTCGTCGAACCGCCAGAGCGTCCGCAGGGCCCCGCCCACGCTCTCGTGCGCCACGGCGATCGCGAACCGGTCATGGGAGCCCTCGGCGACCGCCAGTCCCTGCTGCGCCAGCGCGAGCCGCTCCTCCTCGTCGCCGACCTCGGAGACGAGGGCCGCGAGCATCGACAGCGAGCGGGCCTCGGCCCAGGCGTCGCCCTCGGGGTTGGCGCGGCTGACCTCCAGGGCTTCCTCGAACATCGCGCGGGCGCCGTCCAGGTCGTCGCGCCAGTACGGTGCCCAGCCGGCGACCAGGAGCGTCCGCGCGAGCGTCCACGGGTCGCCGAGCTCGCGCGCTGCGTCCAGGGCCTGATCGAACAGCTCCCGGGCGCGCTCGCGGTCGCCGTGGATCGAGAGCTCGATGTCGGCCAGGAACCGGGACGCCTGAGCCCGGATCCTCGGGTCCTCGCCCCCGAGCTCGAGGGCGCGCGTCAGCGGACCGATCGCCGACCCGAACTCCCCGAGCCAGTACCGCGCCTCGCCGAGGTTGGCGAGCAGGATGGCCTGCGACAGACCCCATCCGCGCTCGGGCCCGGACAACGCGAGCGCCCGTTCGTACAGGTCGGCGGCGGGGCCCGCCTCGGAGGCCCACAGCGCGTCGTCCGCGGCCTCGGTGAGGGCCTCGATCGCACGATCGGCCAGGGCCCGGTCGTTCGGGTTCAGGTCGAGCGCCGCCTTCGCCGCTTGCTCGAGGTGGAAGGCGATCGTCCGCGGGTAGCGGGCCGCGGCGCGCTCGTCCTCGGCGAGCTTGGTCGCGACGCGCACGTGCAGACGCTGGCGCTCGCGCTTGGGCAGGCTCTCGTAGGCGACGTCGCGGACCAGCCCGTGCCGGAAGTGCCACACGTCGGGGCGATGCTCGTCGCGCACGAGGAGCTCCTCGTCCTCGAGGACGGCGAGGACCTTCTCGTCCGGCTCGGTGATGAGCGCGAGCTCGGACGTGTGGAACGTCGCCCTCGGGAACACCGATGCCTTGCGGACGAGCTCGCGAGCCGCCGCGTCCAGGTGGTCGATCCGCGCGGCGATGACCGCCTGCACGGTCGGCGGCAGCAGCGTGCCGGGCGCGGGAGCCGTCGCCGACGGGAGGTGAGCGCCGTCGTGCAGGAGCATGCCCGTGGTCTCGATGATGAAGAACGGGTTCCCGCCCGCGTGGCGCGCCACGTTCTCGGCCGTCCGTTCGTCGAGCCCTTCCCCCGCCTCGATGGCGAGCTGGGTGGCGTGGTCCATCGGCATCGGCTCCAGGTGCATGGTCAAGGAGTCACCGAGCCCACCACCCCAGTCCGGCCGCTCGTCCAGCAGGTCGTACCGGGCCACGCACAGGACCATCACCGGGACACCCTTGGCGGCGCGCACGGACCCCTCGATCAGGTCCAGGAGCGACGCGTCGGACAGGTGAACGTCCTCGAAGACGAGCAGGACGGGGCCCTCACGGGAGAGCCCGGCGAGCAGCGAGAGCAGCCCGGCGCGCAGCTCGCTCACCCGGTAGCGCCCCTCGCCCCGCCCGCGCGACCCGAGCCCGAGCGCGATGCCCAGACGGGCCGCGACCGCCTGGGTCTCGTCCGCCGGGCAACAGGCATCCACCAGGGCCTCCAGACGTGCCCGCAGGACGTCCTCCGGCGCGCCGGGCTCCTCGCCGAGCAGCGCCAGCAGCATCTGCCCGATCGGGGCGAACGTCGCGTCCTCGCCGAACGGGCTCGTGCGCCCGACGAGCACGGTCGTGGACTCGGGCAGCCCCGCGAGGAACTCCTCGGCCACACGGCTCTTGCCGACCCCAGGCTCCCCGAGCAGCGTCACCAGATGGCCGCGCGAGGTCTCCCGCACCCCCTCGAACGTGTCGTGGAGCAGGCGCAGCTCGCGACGGCGGTCGACGAACGGGATCGTCCGGCGCGAGGTCCCGGGCGCGAGGGCGACGACCGGCCACGCCTTGGTGCCCTCCTCGAACCCCTTGGCCTGCACCGTGATCGGCGGTCCGAGCTCGACCCGATCCTGCGTGAGCAACCGGCTGGTCTCGGACACGAGCACACCCCCGGGCTCGGCGGCCTGCTGCAGCCGGGCCGCCAGGTTCACGGTCGCGCCGAACAGCAGGCCCTGCTCCGCGGTCTCGGACCCGATCGCGACCGGTCCCGTGTTGATCCCGACGCGCACCTGGAGGGGCACCCGCAGCCCGAGCGTCTCCCCCACCCGCCCGATGCGGTCGACGAGCGCGAGCCCCGCGCGCACCGCCCGCAGCGCATCGTCGTCGTGGGCGTGCGGGATCCCGAACACCCCAACGACGGCGTCCCCCGCCAGGTTCACGGCGCGCCCGCGGAGGGACTCGAGCTCCTCGGCCACCGTGCGGTAATAGGTGGCCAGCACCTCCCGGTAGCGCTCCGGGTCGATCTGCGCCGCCAGACCCGTCGAGCCGACGAGGTCGACGAACACGACCGTGACGACCTTGCGCTCCTCGGGCGGTGGGGCTCCGACCGGGAACCCGCAGGTGGGGCAGTACCTGGCCTTCTCCGGCAGCGGGGAGCCGCATCGATCGCAGGTCGCCTGGCTCACCGGGCAAGCATACGCACGGTCGCCGACCCGGCCGAGCTCAGGACCCTGCCGGCCGGAGGCCGGCGATGTCCAGGATCGAGCCGGTGCGCTCGTGGGGCGGACGCAGCACGACCTCCACGCGCTGACCGATGCCGAGCGGCTCGTCTCCGGCGTCCAGCACGCGGTGACAGAGCACGGCGTCGGCGCCGTCGAGCCGCACGAGCCCGAGCGTGACCGGCTCGTCGAGCGGCTCGCCGTCGGCCCCGACGTACACGATCGTGAACGAGACCAGCTCGCCGGCCGGACCGACCTCCGTGTCCGCATCGAGCTCGGCGAAGCAGCGTTCGCAGAACAGTCGGGCGGGCACGTACGTGAAGCCGCACGCCCGACACCGCGAGCCGACCAGCGCGCCACGGTCGCGCAGGGCCTCGAAGAACGCCTCCCCGGCCACGCCGGGCGTGTAGCGGTGGCGCACGGGGATCGCCCCCGGCCAGCGCCGGACCGTGTCGGGGCGGCTCAGCTTCTCGAGCACCTACCCCTCCTCCGTGAGCGGGCGGAAGCATGCGATGTCCGAGATCGAGCCGGTGCGGGCGCCCTCGGGCAGCCACACCGCCTCGACGCGCATGCCGATCCGGACCGAGGCCGGGTCGACCTCGCCCAGCAGGTGCAGGAACCCGCCGTCCGAACCGTCGATCGCGATCACCGCCGGGATCTGCGGCCGTTCGAGCCGCTCCATGTCCCAGGCCACGTGACAGATGGAGAAGGTCTGCACCGTTCCGGTGGTCCCGACGTCGACCCAGGCGTCGGTCGCCCGGAAGATCCGCTCGCAGAACATCCGGGGCGGGACCAGGACGCGGTCGCACCCCCGGCACTCCCGACCGACGATCCGACCATCCCGCAACCCGTCGAGGAACCGTCCGACCGCGACCCCGGTGTCCCAGGCGTACCGAGCCTCCAGGGCGTGCTCGACCGCCCCGGGCGCAGCTCGGAACCCGGCCTCGCTCAGGCCACGCCCACGTGGCTCGGCGGGCGGGGTCGCGGCCCCGGGGCCGGCGGCGCTCCGCTCACGGGCGCGACCGGCCTCCACCCCCATCACGACGACCGTGCCGACCTGCATCAGGTCGCCCCAGGCCTGGGCGACCCCGCGCTCGGGCGTGCCCGGGACCTGACGCGCCCCCGCATCCCCGCGCAGCTGCCAGAAGAGCTCGGCCAGCTTCATCAGCCCGGCCGCGGCGATCGGGTTGCCCACCCCGAGCAGCCCACCGGATGGACAGCTGGGCAGGTCACCGTCGCGATCCAGCACCCCGTCGCGGACGGCCTCGGAGGCCGTGCCGCGGTCGAACAGGAGGAGCCCCTCGAGGTGATGCAGCTCCTTGTAGTCGAACGGGTCGTAGGGCTCGGCGACGTGGATCTGCTTCCTCGGCTCGGTGACGTCCGCCATCCCGTAGGCCATGCGCGCCGCGTTCGCCACGTACTCGGGGAAGGCCAGGTCGCGGTTCGTCCAGTAGGCGGTGTCCAGGTTCCACCCGACCCCCTGGATCCAGACCGGGCGGTCCGTGATCTTCTCGGCCACGCCCTCGGCCGCGACGACCAGGGCCACGGCGCCATCGGAGACCGGTGAGACGTCCAGCCGCTGGACGGGCCAGGCCAGGGTCTCGGAGGACAGGACGTCCTCGATCGTGACCAGCTGCCCACCGAGCAGCGCCGAGGGGTGATCGGCGGCGTTGCGCCTGTTCTTGACGGCGACCGCCGCGATGTCACGCTTGTCCAGCCCGTACGCGTCCATGTAGCGGTTCATCTCGAGCGCGAAGATCCACAGGAGGTTCGGACCGAGCGGCCGCTCGAGGACCCCGTCGAAGATCGTGAGGAAGGCGCCCTGCGGGTGGGGCTGGCAGGAGGACATCTTCTCCTCGGCCACCACCAGGACGACGTCGGCCATCCCGCTCGCGACCGTGTACCAAGCCTGGATGCCGACGAACACCCCGCTGCCACCGCCCACGTAGGTGCGGATCATCGGTCTCCCCCACGCGCCGGCGCCGTCGGCGAGGTGCTCGCCCTTCATGTGCACGCCGTCGAACGCGTCCGGCGCGCTCGTCAGGCAGACGGCGTCGACGTCGGCCAGGCTGAGCTCGCACGAGTCCAGGGCCGCCCGCGCCGCCTCCCACGCGAGCTCCTTGCCGGTCTCCTGTGCGCGCCGGACGAACCGGGTCATCCCGGCCCCCACGACCGCCGCGCGCCGTCCCACTCAGTGCTCCTCGTAGTGCTCGATGATCTGGAGGCAGTTGCCGTCGGGATCCGTGAACGAGGCGAACCTCGCGACGCCGTCGACCTCGCCCACGCGCTCGTCGAACACGACCCCCCGCATCTCCATGGCGAACCTGGCAGCGTCCAGGTCCTCGACCGCGAACACCACGGTGCCCCCCTCGCGGCGGGCCAGGCTCGCTCCCCCGTGGAGCGCGAGCCGGATCGGACCGGCGGCCAGCTCCGCCCACTCGTCCCCGTGGCGATGGACGAGCGCGAGCCCAAGGGCCTGCGTGTAGAAGTTCACCGCTCGGTCCATGTCCGAGACCCAGAACCACACCTGCTCGACCCGCCCGAGCATCAGCCTCCCGCCCCCGCATCGTTCGCCAGGACCACGACGGCTCCGGTCGTGGAGGGCGCACCCAGCCACGACTGCGCCACCGCCGTGTAGACCTCGTCGACCTGACGCTCCCCCGCCTCGCCCCGCAGCTGCTCCACGCACTCCTGCAGTCGAGCGAGCCCGTTGGCCTCGAACAGGTTGCCCATCCCGAGCGACCCGCCGGACACGTTGACGGGGAGGTCGCCGTCCGGATCGAGCTCCCCGTCCTCGAGCAGAGCGGGGAGGTCCTCGACCGCCGCGAGACCGAGCGCCTCGACGTGCTGCAGCTCCTTGTACGCGTACGTGTCGTCGACCTCCGCCAGGTCGATCTCCTCACCTGGGTCGCGGATCCCCACCTGCCGGTAGGCCATCTCGGCCGCGCGGGCGATCGCGTCGGCCTCCCCCCACGCACGGCTCTCGAGGGACGCGCTCCCCGAGCACCACCCGGCGCCCAGGGCCCACACCGGCACCTCGGTGAGATCGCGCGCGCGCTCCTCCGAGGCCAGGACCGCCACGACGCACCCGTCGGCCCTCCCCGCGACCTCGAGCTCGCGCAGCGGCCAGGCGACCGGCGTCGAGTCGTCGACCTGCTCGAACCGGACATCGGCCGGGTACGCGGCCCGCGGGTTGTCCAGCGCGTTGGCCCGGTTCTTCGTCACGACCGCAGCCGTGTGCTCCTCGGTCAGCCCGGTGCGCTCCAGGAACGCGTTCATGTCGAGGCCGGCGACGGCCAGGGTCGGGAACCCCAGCGGCCGGTTGAGGAGCGGGTCGAGCGCGAACGCCTCGATCGACCCAAGGGTGAGGACGTCGGAGACCTTGCTGTGCGCCTCCACCGCCACGACCTCGGCGACGCCCGAGCCGATCAGCATGATCGCCGTGGCGATCCCCAGCAGGCCGTCGCCCGCGATGGTCTGCACCGGACGCTGCGCGGCGCCGAGCTGGTCGGGGACGTACTCGTCGAAGATGCTCGTGCCCTCGAGGAGGTCCTCGGAGCAGCAGACGAACGAGTCGATCTCCGTCCTGGGATCCACGCCGGCGTCCGCGTACGCCCGCTGCGCGGCCTCGAACATCAGCTCCTTGTAGGAGATGCCGGCCACGATCGGCGCGAACCCCGCGTGCCCGATCCCGACGACGGCGACCCGCTGCTCCACGGCTCGATCCTCGCACGAGGCGGCCTGGATCGTCGCAGCGTGGCACCTGGGTATGCTCGGCGTCGTGGTGAGGGCGGACGAGGGGGTGTGGAAGCGGCTCCGCTGGGCGGCGCTCCTGCTCCTGCTGGCGCTCGCCTACGGGGTCGTGGGCTACATGCTGCTCGAGGGGTGGTCATTCCTCGACGCGCTCTACATGACCGTGACGACCTTCACCACGGTCGGGTTCCGCGAGGTCCGCGAGCTCGACGCGTCGGGCCGGATCTTCACCCTCACCCTCATCGCGGTCGGCGTGGCTCTCGTGCTCATCACGATCGCCCTGGGAGCCCAGTGGGTCATGGAGGGACGCTGGGGCGAAACCACCAGGAGGAAACGCATGCAGCGACGGATCGACGCCATGTCCGGGCACTACGTGATCTGCGCGTACGGCCGGGTCGGGCGAGCGGTCGCCCGTGAGTTCGAAGCCGAGGGCGTCCCGTTCGTGGTCATCGACCCCAAGGAGGAGCTTCAGGAGCGCATGGAGCAGGACGGCGTGCCGTACCTCATCGAGGATCCGTCCGAGGAAGGCGTGCTGCTCCGGGCCGGCGTGCAGCGGGCCCGTGGCCTCGTCTGCGCGGTGGACTCCGACGCGACGAACGTCTACATCACGCTCGTGGCACGCTCGCTGAACCCCGATCTGTTCATCGTGGCCAGGGCATCCGAGCGCGGCTCGGACACCCGGCTGCTGAAGGCCGGCGCGGACCGCGTGGTGTCGCCGTTCGTGAGCAGCGGCCGGCACATGGCGCTGGTCGCGCTCCGGCCGCGGGTCGCCGACGTGCTCGAGGTGGAGTCTCCGGGCGCCGCTTCGATGAAGCTCGAGGAGGTCCGGGTGGAGGCGGGGTCCCCGATGGCGGGCCAGACGATCGGCGAGGCGCTCGGGCCCCACCCCGTCTTGGCGATCCGGCACGCCGCCGGTCAGATCACCGCGAGCCCGTCGAACGAGCACCGGCTCCAGGTGGGAGACCTCATCCTGATGCTCGGGGAGGACGAGCTGTCGGCCGTGCGTCGCTCGAGTGGTCCGATCGAAGGCTGAGCCCGATCACGACGGCGGCGCACCTGCCGGAGCACGGTCGATGACGCGCGCGAAGATCGGCCCGGAGACCGCGGTCACGAGCACGTAGGAGGCGGCGAGGGGCCCGAGGGAGGGGTCGGACCCCCCAGCGACCGCGAGGCCGGCGATCACGATCGAGAACTCCCCTCGCGGGGTCAGCAGCGCGCCCGCCCGACGTCGGGCCCGAGGTCCCATGCCCTGCCTGCGCGCGGCCCAGTGCCCCGTGGCGTACTTCCCCGCGATGCCGACCGCGGAGAGCACGAGCGCCTGCACCGCCACGGGCGGGATGGCTGCCGGATCGATCTGGAACCCGAAGAACAGGAAGAACACGCCGGCGAAGACGTCACGCATGGGCCGGAGCAGGTAGTGGGTTCGATCAGCCGCGGGCCCGGAGAAGACGATGCCGGCCAGGAACGCGCCGATACCGGCCGAGATCCCGAGCCGCTGGGCCCCGCCGGCCACCAGCAGACCCACGCCGATCATGCCGAGCAGCAGGGCTTCGTCGGACCGGCTGAAGACGACCCGGCTCAACCCAGGGCCGAAGCGAGTCGCGACCGCCAGCGCGCCCAGGACCACGATGATGGCCAGCGCGACCGAGGTGACGATCGCGGCGACGCCGTCCCCCGTGAGCAGGATGGTGATGATCGGCAGGTAGGCCGCCATCGCCAGATCCTCGAGCACCGTGATGGCCATGACCGTTGGCGATTCCCGGTTCCCGAACCAACCGAGCTCGTCCATGATGCGGGCCACGACGCTCGAGGATGTGTTGTAGGCCACCCCGCCCAGGAGGACCGCGTCGAGGGGCTCGAACCCGAGCAGGAGCCCGCCCAGGACCCCTGGGACGAAGGTGAGCAGGGCATCGACCGCCCCCGCTGAGCCGTTCGTCTTCAGGCTCACCGTGAACTCGTCCACCGAGAACTGCAGCCCGAGGGAGAAGAGCAACAGCACCAGCCCGAACTGGGCGCCCAGCTCGATGAAGCCCTCCGCGGTCACCAGCGGGACCAGACCCCCCTCTCCGAACGCGAGCCCGGCGATCAGGTAGAGGGGCATGGGCGAGAAACCTGCACGCTGGGCGACGCGCGCGAGGATCGCCAGGAGGATGACGACGCTCCCGAGCTCGATGAGGAACAGGGAGCCCCCCACGGGCTCAGCCGCTGCGGAGGATCACGGCCAGCTCCTCGACCCCCCGTGTGGTGCCGACGACGACCAGCGTGTCGTCCTCACGCAGCTCGAACTCCGGCCCAGGGGCCGGCACGGCCTCCTCACCCCGCAGGACGGCGACGATCGATGCGCCGGTGCGCGTCCTCGCCTGCGTGTCACCGATCGACCTTCCCGCGTACGGCGTACCCGCGGGCACCGGGAGCCAGTCGATCGCGAGCCCCTCGACGCTCTGCCGGAGCTTCGCGAGCTCCTGCGCGACGTGCGAGCCACCGAGCAGCTCCACGAGGGTGCGCCCGTCCTCCGGGTCCAGCCGGAGGATCTCTCGCGAGGTGTCAGGGTCGTCCTCTTCGTAGGTGACGAGCTCGCGCAGCCCGCTGCGGTGATGGATCACGGCGACGCGCGCACCGCTCGAGGTGACGAACTCATATCGAACGCCGACACCGGGGAGTCGGATCTCGTTCACGTTCGCCATGGGTCCATCATCCTCCCACGCCGCCACCGATCCAGGCGAGGAAGCCAACACGACCAGCGGTGGCGCTGCGCTGGAGCGTGCGCATCGGCGCCTCTGGCCCAGGCACGGGGTGACGCGGTCGCCCGGGTGCGGGCCGCGCCCGCGGCTACTGGCCGAGGATCTTCTTCTTCTGGTCCTGGAACTCGGCTTCGGTCAGGACCCCTCGGTCACGGAGCTCGGCCAGGCGCTGCAGCTCGGTGGTCACCGAGGGGGCGGACGGGGCGGGCGCCGGGCGCCCCTGGTACATCCGCTCCTTGTTGCGCTCACCCTGCTGGTAGATCGTCCGCTGGACGTGCTCGGGGTTGCGGATGTTGGCGAAGACGTTGCGCCCGTACTCGCTCGCCGACTGGATGACCAGATCGCCCGCTCCGACGACGCGCTCGAGGACCGTCTGCTGGAACCGGACGTCGTTGATCGCCTCGAGCGGGATCTCCATGGTGCGCTTGGCGATGAACCCCTCGCGGTGGATCACGCGATCGGATGTCACCGCGAAGTTCGACGTCGCCCACGCGACGAACGCCCGCAGCGGGAACCAGATGAACACCAGCAGCGCGAGGACGAGCCCGCCCCACACCAGGACCGACCGCCCCACCCCCTCGTCGGGTGCGTACCCGAGGACCACGCCGTATCCGACGACCAGCAGGAGCGTCACGATGGTGGGCAGCACCAGGGCGATCCAGTGCGGCCGCAGGTCCAGGACGAGCTCCTCGCCTTCGATCAGGAGACGTCGCGGGAACGCCATACGCGGACCCTACCTCCGAGGGCTCAGCCGGGCAACGCTCCCTGGTCGAGGTGCTCCACCTCGCCGAACCGCACGACCTCCAGCCCTGCGTCCGTGCGGACGACCAGACCGCCGCGCTCGTCCACGTCCAGCGCCTCGCCCTCCACCAGGGCGCCTCCGGTCGTCCTCGCGCGAACCCGGCGGCCGATCGTCGCGCACACGCGCCGGTACCCCTCGACGACCGCCCCCGCGAACGCCGGATGCGCGGGCTCGTAGTGGCGGGCGAAGGTCTCCAGGAACGCCTCCAGCAGCGCCGCGGCATCGACGTCGCCCAGCGCGCCGGCCCCGGGCACCCCCGGCGCCGATCCCAGGTTCACGCCGATGCCCAGGACGACGAAGGCGAACGCCTCGCCCTCGAGCACCGATTCCGCCAGGAGCCCCCCCACCTTGCGCTCGTCCACGAGCAGGTCGTTCGGCCACCTGCAGCGCACCTGGACCCTCGCCAGGGCCTCGCAGGCCCGCGCCATGGACGATCCGGCCAGGAGGGGGATCAGCCCGGCCCGATCGGGCTCGAGCTCGGGTCGCAGGACGAGCGAGACCAGGAGCGCGCGACCGGGCTCGTCGAGCCAGGTCCGTCCGAGGCGCCCACGGCCCTCCGTCTGGTGGCCGGCCGCCACCAGCGTCCACTCGGGGGCCCCGGCCCGGGCGAGCTCGATCGCCGTGCGCTGCGTCGAGCCGGTAACCTCGTCGAACCGCACGGGGGCCCGCGCCCCGATCCGGTCGAGGGCGGCGCGAAGGGCGGCGTCGGTGAGCGGCAAGGGTTTGACTCCCGTGTGGACCGGAACGATTATCGTTCGACCCGAGGCGGCCAGTGGCGAAGACACGCATCCTGATCGCGAACCGCGGCGAGATCGCGGTGCGCATCATCCGGACGGTCCGCGAGCTCGGCTACCGGTCGGTGGCCGTCTACTCGGACGCGGACCGCGACGCGCTGCACGTCCAGATGGCCGATGAGGCGTACCGGATCGGTCCGGCGCTGCCCGCCGACTCCTACCTCTCGATCGGCGCCGTCCTGGAGGCGGCCCGCAAGGCCAAGGCGACGGCGGTCCATCCCGGCTACGGGTTCCTCTCGGAGCGCGCCCATTTCGCGCGTGCGGTGCTGGAGTCCGGCTACGTCTTCGTGGGCCCCCCGCCCGAGGCGATCGACCTGATGGGCGACAAGGCGGCGGCCAGACGCGCGGCCGAGCGGATCGGCGTCCCGATCGTCCCCGGCACGCCCGAGCCGGTCACCCTCGAGCAGGCTCGCGTCGAGGCCGAGCGCATCGGCTTCCCCGTGGTGGTGAAGGCCGCCTTCGGGGGTGGCGGCCGAGGGATGCACGTCGCGCGCACCCCGGAGGACCTCGAGCCCGCGCTCACCCGCGCGGCGCGCGAGGCCGCCTCGTACTTCGGCCGTCCCGAGGTCTTCCTGGAGCGCTACATCGAGCGGGGTCACCACATCGAGGCGCAGATCCTCGCGGACCGGCACGGCAGCATCGCCTTCCTCGGCGAGCGTGACTGCTCGGTCCAGCGCCGACACCAGAAGCTGATCGAGGAGACCCCCTCCCCGGTCGTCGACCTGGACCTTCGGACACGGCTCGGCGAAGCGGCGATCGCCCTGGCCAAGGACGCCGGGTACGTGAACGCCGGGACCGTCGAGTGCCTCGCCGACGAGGAGGGCAACTTCTACTTCCTGGAGATGAACACGCGGCTGCAGGTCGAGCACACCGTCACGGAGATGGTCACCGGCCTGGATCTGGTCGCGCTCCAGATCGCCGTGGCGCTCGGGGAGCGCGTGGACGTCTCCTCCGTGTGGCCGCGGGGACATGCGATCCAGTGCCGGATCAACGCCGAGGACCCCACGCGCAACTTCCTCCCGGGCCCGGGGCGCATCACCGGGTACCGGGAGCCCTCCGGCCCGTTCGTGCGGGTGGACTCGGGCGTGGTGGAGGGCAAGGAGATCCCGGCGGATTACGACTCGATGTTCGCCAAGCTCATCGTCTCCGCCGAGGACCGGGAGGGGGCCCGCCGGCGCCTCATCAGGGCCCTGGGGGAGTTCCACGTCCAGGGCGTCCCGACCACGATCCCCCTGCATCGGTGGATCGTCGGCACCGCCGAGTTCCGTCAGGCGACCCATACGACCACCTGGCTGGAGCGGGCGCTCCGTGACGCCGACCTGCCCGGCCCCGACCGGTTGGCCGCGGCTACCCCCGAGCCGCGGTCGGGCGTGCCCGCCGAGATCCTGGTGGAGCTGGACGGCCGGCGGGTGCCGATCCGGATCTTCGACCACCGGCGCGACACGGCCCCCAAGCCGCCAGCTCGTCACGCGGCCGGACACCACGGCGAGCACGTCCACAGCGTGATCGCCGCCCCGATGCAGGGCACGATCCTGCGCGTGCTCGTCGAGCTCGGTCAGGAGATCGAGGCGGGGGACGTGGTCTGCATCCTCGAGGCCATGAAGATGGAGAACGCGATCCCGGCCCCTCGCGAGGGCGTGGTCACCGAGCTCCCAATCGGATCCGGACAGGTGGTGCAGGTCGGGCAGACGCTCGCCGTGATCGACTGAGTCCCGTCACGCCCCGGGACGGCCCCAGGTGTCACGCCCGGTCACCCGGAACCCCGCGTCGTGGATCTTGTACGCGCGGTTCACCGAGATCAGGAGCGCCGTCATCGTCTCCGCGATGCGCGCCTGGGTGAGGTCTCCGGCGTCCACCCACCGCAGGTCCGGGATCAGGTCGATCAGCTCGCCGACCGTGGCCTTGGCCTCTTTGTCCGTCCCGCAGACGAACACGTCGCTGTCCATCGGCCGATCCAGGTCCTGGAGCTGCTCGCCCGAGACCGTGTGGAACGCCGCGACCATCTTCACGCCCGGGTCCAAGATCGCCTTGGCCGCCTCGGCGGCCGAGCCGTGCCAGGGACGGATCACGTGCCACGCCCGGCCCCCCACTGCCGTCGCGAGCGGACTCGTGCAATCGACCACGATCTTGCCCGGGGCGACGTGCTCCTTGATCGCCCGGTAGATGTCTGCCTGCCCCGCGTAGGGCACCGTCACGAAGATGACGTCGCCTTGCTCGGCGGCCAGCTCGTTGGTGGTCCCGTCGACCCTGGCGTCCCCGCCGAGGATCTCCACCGCCTTCTGCGCGGTCGCGGCGCCCTTCTCTTCGGACCGCGACCCGATGATCACGTGTTGCCCCGCGCGGGCCAGCCGGAGCGTGAGGCCGAAGCCCTCCTCGCCCGTCCCGCCGATCACTGAGATGTCCATGGTCACGAAGCGTAGCCGAACGACGCGACCCCGCCGGGTCCACCCGGCGGGGTCGCTCAGGGTCGTTCGTCGGTCGCGTTACTTCACGCCGACCTTGGTGGCCACGACCGCGAAGTCGAAGCCGTTGGTCGCGTCGCCGATCGCGTAGACCTCGTAGGTGAAGCCCTTCTTGAGCTCCAGCACCGAGGGGCCGATGACCGGCTGGTAGTCACCCGGCAGGGAGACCCACGCGGCGTAGATGCCCTTGGGCACGATGGCCTTCGCGGACTCGCCGTTCTCGAAGTCGGTCACGAGCGGCGCACCGTTCGCCCACACGTCGACGGCCGGGGCCGCGGCGTTGTGGCGGACGATGAGGCGGGCAGAACCCTTGGCGACCGGCTTGGAGCCGTTCGTGTACAGGCCGAGGGTCGGAGACCCGCTCTCGTCGAGGTAGGCGATCGCCGTGTAGTTCTTGCCGCCCATCAGGTCGACGCCGGCGGCGACGAGGATGCCGTCGGCCGTGCAGTCATCGGCGGCGGCGACGATCTTGAACGCGTACACGCCGTCGGCGAGCGGCACGCCCGTCACCACGTCGCCGTAGCTGAAGTCGGAGATGGCCTCCCCATCGTTGACGCACACGTTGACGTCGACGCCGGGGATGCCGTGCACCACGTTCAGCGTGGCATCGGCCGCGCTGGCGGTGCCCATGCCGAACAGCGAGAACGCCATCGACGCGGCAACCGCGAGTCCGAGGAACCGCTTCCTCATGTCCTGCTCCTTCCGTCCGCTGGCGGCGGGTCCCTCCCGCCCCGTCGTTCGCAGTCCATACGGCGGGCCATGCGCTCCGGATGGTTCCTCGCGGATGCTGCATAGGTTTCGGGCTCGGGAACCCATCCATGCAGCGCGGGAGGGGAGCTCAGCCCCGAGGGTGGTGCTCCCCGAAGACCCTCCGGAGGGCGTCGGAGACCTCGCCGAGGGTGGCGCGTTCGCGCAGCGCCCGCTTCATCGGGACCAGCAGGTTGCCGTCCCCGAGGGCCGCCGACCCGACGTCGGCGAGGGCCGCCGCCACGGCCCGCTGGTCGCGTTCCTGGCGGATCCGCCGGACCCGCGCCACCTGCGCGGCGACCTCGTCCTCGTCGATCCGCTGCACCGGGACCGGGCGCTCGTCGGGATCCTGGAAGCGGTTCACGCCCACGACGACGCGCTCCCCGCTCTCGATGGCCCGTTGGATCCGGAAGGCCGCCTCGTGGATCTCGTCCTGGTAGAACCCCTGCTCGATCGCGGCGACCGCCCCGCCGAGCCCGTCGATCTTCTCGATGTACGCGCTCGCGCGCTCCTCGATCTCGCCCGTGAGCGCCTCGACGTAGTAGGAGCCACCGAGCGGATCGACCACGTTGGCCACGCCCGTCTCGAGCCCGATCACCTGCTGGGTGCGCAGGGCGAGCTTGGCCGCATGCTCGGTGGGCAGGGCCAGAGCCTCATCGAACGCGTTCGTGTGCAGCGACTGGGTCCCGCCGAGCACCGCCGCGAGCGCCTCGAGCGCGGTCCGGACGATGTTGTTCTCGGGCTGCTGGGCGGTGAGCGTCGCCCCCCCGGTCTGCGTGTGGAACCGGAGCATGGCGCTGCGCGGATCCCGGGCGCCGAACCGGTCCGTCATGATCCGGGCCCACAGGCGTCGGGCCGCTCGGAACTTGGCGATCTCCTCGAAGAGATGCATGTGGCAGGCGAAGAAGAACGACAGCCGCGGCGCGAACCGGTCGATCTCGAGCCCTGCGTCGAGCGCCGCCTGGACGTACGCGATCCCGTTCGCCAGCGTGAACGCGACCTCCTGGACGGCCGTCGCCCCCGCCTCGCGCATGTGGTAGCCGCTGATCGAGATGGTGTTCCATCGCGGGAGGCGCCGGCCGCAGTACGCGAACAGGTCCGTGACCAGACGCATGGACGGCCTCGGCGGGTAGATGTACGTGCCCCGCGCCGCGTACTCCTTGAGGATGTCGTTCTGCACGGTCCCGGACAGCCGTTCGGCCTCGATGCCCTGCTCCTCGGCCACCAGCTCGTACATCGTCAGGAGGATCGGGGCGGTGGCGTTGATCGTCATCGACGTGGAGACGCGGTCCAGGGGGATACCTTCGAACAGGCGGCGCATGTCCTCCACCGTGTCGATCGCGACGCCGGTGCGGCCCACCTCACCTTCCGCGCGAGGGTGATCGGAGTCGTACCCCATCTGCGTGGGCAGATCGAAGGCCACCGACAGCCCCGTCTGACCGTGGTCCAGGAGGTAGCGGAAGCGGGCGTTGGTCTCGGCCGCCGTTCCCATCCCCGCGTACTGCCGCATCGTCCACAGGCGGCGGCGGTACATGGTCGGGTAGATGCCCCGCGTGAAGGGGAGCTCGCCGGGGAGTCCCAGGTCCCGATCCGGGTCGAAGCCCTCCAGATCCTGCGGGCCGTAGACGGGCCGCAGCTCGATCCCGGAGTCGGTGGCTCGACGCTCCTCGCCCATGGACCCAGGGTAGCCCGTTAGCATCGGACGGTGGACATCGTCGATCCGCGCATCGAGACGTACATGCGCTCCCTCCTGGACCGCCACGACGAGCCGGTCCTGCTCGAGATGGAGGCGGAGGCGGATGCCCGAGGGTTCCCGATCGTGGGTCGCACGGTCGGGGCGACCCTGGAGGTCCTCGCGCTCGCCGTCGGCGCGCGACGGGTCGTCGAGCTCGGCTCCGGGTTCGGCTACTCCGCGTACTGGTTCTCGCGGGCCGTCGGTCCGCTCGGGGAGGTGCACTGCACGGACTCCGATCCGGCCAACGAGGGGAAGGCGCTCGGCTATCTGCGGCGCGCGGGGCTCGAGGCTCCGATCCGGTGGCACGTGGGCGACGCCCTGGACGGGCTCGCGTCGGTCGAAGGCGACCTCGACGTCGTGTACAACGACATCGACAAGGAGGGGTACCCGGACGCGTGGCTCGCGGCCCGCGAGCGGGTGCGCATCGGCGGCCTCTGCGTGTGCGACAACGTCCTGTGGTACGGACGCGTGACCCGCCCGGAAGCACCCGCCGGCTCCAGGCACCGCACCACGACCCGAGCGATCCTCGAGCACAACCGCCTCGTGGCCGACGACCCCGACTTCCGCAGCGCCATCGTCCCGACCCGCGACGGCGTGCTCGTCGCCGTCCGGACCCGTTGAGCCTCCGTGGCTCCGAGCGGATCGGCGCGCGTCCTGACCGCAGGTCAGCCACGGGCCCCCGGACCCGAGGACGGTGGGACCGAAGACCGTAAGGGCGCCCGGTGCGACGGAGTGGAGTAGTGCCGACGCGGCCGGGAGACGAGGTGGCCACCGGGTGAGCCGCGGGGCGGGTTACGCTACGGGAGAACGACTCTCGGCGATGGGGTGACGCACGTGGCGAAGCGCAAGTCGGACGTCGGAACCCTCTACAGGGGAAGCCCGGGACAGTGGTCCTGGATCGCCCACCGCATCACCGGCGTGGCGATCGTCCTGTTCCTGTTCGTCCACATCGTGGACACGGCGGTCGTCGGCTGGGGCCCCGAGGCCTACGATCGCGTCGAGTCCGTCTACCAGAACTGGTTCGTCCGGCTGCTCGAGCTCGGCCTCGTCGCGGCCGTCCTGTACCACGCCCTGAACGGCGTGAAGATCATGCTCTTCGACTTCTGGCCCTCGACGACGCGGCACATGAAGGGGCTCTCGCTCGCGACGACCGGCCTGTTCCTGGTCGCGATGGTCCCGATCACCTGGATCATCGGCAAGGGCACCCTCGAGCTGCTGGGGTGGATCTGATGGCCGTCGAGACCACGGAGCGCGTACCCGTCCCCGCTCCGAGGCCGGGCGGGACCGGCGTCCGAGCCGGACGTGAGCGGCCCACCGGCGGGTTCGAGCTCTGGGCCTGGCTGTTCATGCGGATCTCCGGCCTCGTGCTGCTGTTCCTCGCCGTCGGGCACGTCCTGATCATGCACGTGCTCGACGAGGGCATCGACCGCGTGAACTTCGACTTCGTGGCGGCGCGCTGGGACGACGTCTTCTGGCAGACGTGGGACTGGGCGATGCTCTCGCTGGCGCTGGTCCACGGGATCAACGGGCTGCGGGTGGTGGTGCAGGACTACGTCCGGCCCGCCGGCGCCAGGTTCGCCGTGAACATGGCCTTCTACACGCTCGGGTTCATCCTGTTCGTGCTCGGCACCGTCGTGGTGTTCACCTTCGATGCCAGCAAGTGGGCTGGTGCCGTATGACGATCTTCCACACGTACGACGCCGTGATCGTCGGCGCGGGCGGGGCCGGTCTGGCCGCGGCGATCGAGGCCGCGGACCACGTCCGCACGGCCGTGATCTCGAAGATCTACCCGACGCGCTCCCACACGGGGACGGCCCAGGGTGGCGTCTGTGCCGCGCTCGCGAACGTCGAGGAGGACTACCCCGAGTGGCACGCCTTCGACACGGTGAAGGGCGGCGACTACCTCGTGGACCAGCCCGAGGCGCTCGTGATGTGCAACGAGGCCGTCGACACGATCTACCAGCTCGAGCACTGGGGACTTCCGTTCAACCGGACCCCCGACGGCAAGATCGACCAGCGCCGGTTCGGCGGGCACACGCGCAACCACGGCGAGGCGCCGGTGAAGCGCGCCTGCTACGCGGCCGACCGCACGGGTCACATGATCCTGCAGACGCTCTACCAGCAGACCGTCAAGCGCAACGTGCGGTTCTTCAACGAGTTCTACGTGCTCGACCAGCTCATGACCGACGGCCGGTGCTCGGGCGTCGTCGCGTACGAGCTCGCGACCGGGGAGCTCCACGTCTTCCGCGCGAAGGCCGTCCTGTACGCGACCGGCGGCTCCGGCCGCATGTTCAAGGTGTCGTCGAACGCCCACACGCTGACCGGCGACGGCCAGGCGATCCTGTACCGGCGCGGGATCCCCATGGAGGACATGGAGTTCTTCCAGTTCCACCCGACCGGCGTGTACAAGATGGGAATCCTGCTGTCCGAGGCCGTCCGCGGCGAGGGCGGGATCCTGCTGAACGGCGAGGAGGAGCGCTTCATGGAGCGCTACGCCCCGACCGTGAAGGACCTCGCGCCGCGCGACCTCATCAGCCGGGCGATCTACCAGGAGATCAAGGAAGGCCGCGGCGCCATGCCGAACAAGGACGCCGTGTGGCTCGACGTCCGGCACCTGCCGCGCGAGGTGATCGAGGAGAAGCTCCCCGACGTCACCGAGTTCGCCCGGATCTACCTGAACGTCGAGCCCACCACCGACCTCGTCCCGATCCAGCCGACCGCGCACTACGCGATGGGCGGCATCCCCACGGACGTCCACGGCGTCGTCGTGACGGGCGAGGGCTCGACGCCGATCCCCGGCCTGTACGCCGCAGGGGAGTGCGCGTGCGTCTCCGTGCACGGCGCCAACCGCCTGGGCACGAACTCGCTGCTCGACATCGTCGTGTTCGGGCTGCGGGGCGGCCGGCACATGGCCAGCTTCTGCAAGGACGCGGACCTGCCCGAGCTCCCCGAGCGTCCCGAGGGCTTCACCGAGGACCTGCTGAGCGGCATCCTCCGCCGGGAGACGGGCTCGAACCCCGCGGACATCCGCAGCGAGCTGCAGGAGCAGATGTTCGACCTCGCGTTCGTCGTGCGGACCGAGGAGGGCCTGCGCAAGATGCAGGAGATCCTCGCCGGACTGCAGGAGCGCTACCGCGACGTCCGGGTCACCGACAAGGGCAAGCTCTACAACACGGACCTCATGGAGGCCGTGGAGCTCGGCTTCCTGCTGGACAACGCGGAGCCGATGGTGGCCGCCGCGCTCGCGCGGCAGGAGAGCCGCGGGGCGCACTGGCGCGACGACTTCCCGCAGCGCGACGACGAGAACTGGCTCAAGCACTCGCTCGCGTACCGCGAGCCGGACGGCCAGGTGCGACTGGAGTTCAAGCCGGTCAAGCTCGGGCACTACGTGCCAGCGGAGAGGAAGTACTGATGGCCGAGACCGACGTCGGCGACGTGCTCGAGACGTCCGACCAGCGGCGGGCGGGTGGGTCTGGCAGGGTCAGCCTCACGCTGAAGATCCGTCGCTACAACCCGGAGCTGCGCGGCGACGAGTCGTGGTGGGACGAGTTCACGATCGAGGCGGATCCCAACGACCGATTGCTCGACGCCCTGCACACCGTGAAGTGGTACCACGACGGCACGCTCGCGCTGCGGCGCTCGTGCGCGCACGCGATCTGCGGCTCGGACGCCGTGATGGTGAACGGCAAGAACCGGCTCGCGTGCAAGGTCCTGGTCCGCGACGTCGTCCCCAAGGTCACGGTCGAGCCGATCCGAGGGCTCCCGGTCCTGAAGGACCTGATCGTGGACATGGAGCCGTTCTTCGCCGGGTACCGATCGGTCCTGCCCTACCTGATCAACGACGAGGGCGAGCCCAGCGCCGAGCGCCCGCAGTCGCCGGAGGACCGGCACCGCTTCGACGACACGACCAAGTGCATCCTGTGCGCCTGCTGCACGACCTCGTGCCCGATCTTCTGGGGTGACGAGGAGTACATCGGGCCCGCCGCCATCGTGCAGGCGCACCGGTTCATCTACGACTCGCGCGACCACGCCGCCAAGGAGCGCCTGCAGATCCTCTCGGACAAGACCGGCGTCTTCCGCTGCCGGACGACCTTCAACTGCACGGAGGCGTGCCCCCGCGGCATCGAGGTGACCAAGGCCATCCAGGAAGTCAAGCGGTCGATCCTGTTCGACCGCTTCTGAGCTGGCAAGAGCTACGTCGGCGACGGGACCGGCTCAAGCGTCTGTGCAACCTCGATGAGATCCTCCGTCGAGAACCCGTAGCTGAAGAGGTTCACGTCGACGCCGTTCAGGTCGAACTGGAGCCAGGCGGGGTTCGTCTTCGGGACATCAGTGTATGGCTCGGTCACGATCGCGGGCTGGCCCAGGATCTCCGTCAGTCGCTGGTCGGCGAGATTCAGGTCGATCTCCGCCTGATAGTTCGCCTTCGGGTCCTCCAGATAGGCGGGGTAGAGGTCGATGATGAGCCGCTTGCCTTCGCTCTCGAACACCAAACCCACTTCCTGCTCACTCGGCTCCGACCAGACCTCCACGAGGTTCGACCGGCTGGCCAGGTCCGAGGCCGGCATGAGCAACGCGAACCCCATCTCGGCTTCCGCCGTCGACAGGCTGACGAGCCGCCCTCCACCGATGGGGCCATCGTTGCTGTCCAACGGACCTGCTTGCCCGGCCACGGGAGAACCGGTCGCTCGGTTACCATCGGTGGAACGGGACGAGACTCGAGCCACCCAGATGCTCCCTGTGATCAGCAGGACCAGGACTCCGAGTCGGACGAGCCCGCGGTTCCGGGGAGAGCGCGCGTACCTCAGCACGTGACACCCCCGGTTTGCGGGACGGTGAGGCGGGTGTTGTCGATCTTGTTGAACCGATACTGTCCGCCGCTCACCGTCTTG